>Ga0207866_1000126_pt1 | contig 124220 bp, 95 predicted proteins | sample HigsolmetaAR203D_FD_184835 | JGI IMG/M metagenome (GOLD analysis project Ga0207866, IMG submission 184835) | Ionic liquid and high solid enriched microbial communities from the Joint BioEnergy Institute, USA - AR20-3-D (SPAdes) (version 2) ...
CTTCCGCTCCTCGCTCTGACGGGCTGCGATGCGGGCTCGGCTACATCCGTCCTTCTGGAAAAGAAGATGCTGTCGCATCACACTGGAAATTAGGAAACAACAGCTTTCAAAACATATGATACGAGGGAGAGCGAGAATGAACGGCAATCACAAGAGATTGGCGATATGGATCATGGCCGATATCGGAATGGTATGGTTGAGCGTAATCATCTCCTACTGGTTCCGGTTTGATGGCCCGGTTCTCCGTGACTATGTGGAGCAGGCGCTCCTTCTGGCGGTGATTTCCAGCGTTGTGTGCACCGCGACGATGTACGTTTTCAGGCTGTATAACCGCGTGTGGGAGTACGCGAGCATAGGGGAAATGGTCTCGGTGCTCAAGGCCGTGCCGGTTGGCAGCCTGGTGTCCTTTGCAGCGATTTATACGCTGGACGGCACAGGGGTCCCTGTCTCCATCATGCTCCGTTATATGGAGACACTGCTGCTTCTCCTGGGCGGCATACGTTTCGCATGGCGGGTATACCGGGATGCCTATGGCAAGGGCAATCCGAAGCAGCGCAAAGCGCTCATCGTCGGCGCGGGAGATTGCGGAACGATGATTGCCAGGGAAATGAAATTTAACGCGTCTTTCAATCTGTATCCGGTGGCCTTTGTGGACGACGATACCTCGAAGCAAGGGCTGCAAGTACTGGGCATTCCGGTTCTCGGTGGGCGTGAATCGATCCCGGAGATCGCCGGAAAATTCGGCATCGACGAGATCATTATCGCCATGCCGTCAGCCGGTAAAACCGCCATATCGGAGATTATCGGGTATTGTAAGAAGACGAAAGCGCAGCTCAAGATCATTCCCAGGATGGAAGAATGGATTCAGCGCAAAACGGCGATCAAGGAAATGCGCAACGTGGAAGTGGAAGATTTGCTCGGACGCGATCCGGTCAAGGTCGATCTGGAAGGCATTGCGAATTATGTGGAAGACAAGACCGTACTCGTTACCGGCGCAGGCGGATCGATCGGATCCGAGTTATGCCGCCAGCTTGCTCCGTTCCGGCCGCAGAAACTGCTCATGTTGGGTCACGGAGAAAGAAGCATGCGGGGGATCGAAAGCGAAATGCGCCGACGTTTCCCCGAATTGCGGATCGAAACGATCATTGCCGACGTGCAGGACAAAGAAGCGATTGAAAACGTATTCGACAAGCATACCCCGGAGGTTGTCTTCCATGCCGCAGCGCACAAGCATGTGCCTCTCATGGAGCGCAATCCCGGAGAGGCGGTCAAAAACAATGTGTTTGGAACGAAACATGTGGCGGAAGCGGCCGACCGGCACGGCGCGGAGCGGTTTGTGCTCATCTCTACGGACAAAGCGGTCAATCCGACAAGCGTGATGGGAACGACCAAGCGGATCGCCGAGATGTTCGTGCAGAGTCTGGACAAGGACAGCCGCACCATTTTCGCCGTGGTGCGCTTTGGCAATGTGCTGGGCAGCAGAGGCAGCGTCATTCCGCGGTTTAAGGAACAGATCGCGCGGGGAGGCCCCGTGACGGTGACGCATCCGGAGATGATCCGCTATTTCATGACGATTCCGGAAGCGGTGCAGCTCGTCATTCAAGCCGGGGCGTTTGCCCGGGGCGGAGAAATCTTCATTCTTGACATGGGCAAGCCGGTGAAAATATTGACGCTGGCTGAAGATTTAATCCGCTTGTCCGGATTGGAGCCGTACCGTGACGTGGCGATCGAGTTTACGGGCATTCGGCCCGGAGAGAAGCTGTATGAAGAACTGCTGACGGCTGAAGAAGGATTGGCTTCCACCCGCCATGACCGCATTTTCATCGGCAAACCGGTTCACTTTCAGCGGGACAAACTGGAACAAGAGATCGGGATGCTGGCGAAAGCGGTTCGCGAAAACCGGACGGACATCAGGCAGTTGTTGAAACACATTGTTCCTACGTACCGGAACGTTTCATAACGTTCATTAGTGATGAAAAAATGAATGTAACAAAGGGATACGGAGATACAAAAAAACTGATCCTTTATTTGTTCATTTTTCCATGGAACCATTTTAATTTTTCTTCATTTTTTCGTTCCTAAGGTCTATGATAATCGGGAAAAATCAGGTATAATGTAGAAAAATAGTAAAAATTGCCTGGTATAGAAGAACTATATTCAAAGAAGAAGGAACCGGGATATGGAACAAACGTTTATTGAGCGGCGCTCCGAAGGAAGAATCAGTTTGCACGATCTTCATAACTGTTTTCTTTCGATTGCGAGATGCGGCGGACGGACGGTACATTCAAAGAAAAAACCGGTCATCGTCCTGGATATCAGCCTGTCGGGAATGCGCTTTATTTCCGATTTGCAGTTTCCTCTGGATGCCGATTATGTTCTCTCTTTCGAGCTGGATGTCTTCAAGCGGAAGTTCCAAATGGAAGGCCGGATCGTCCGGTTCAGGAAGATTGGGGCTTCGCTGATCGAATACGGCGTACGGTTTACGAACCGGGAAGACATGCGCAGGCATCTGGAGCAAGTGCTGAACGATATGCTGCTGCGGCTTAGTCCCTATGAACTGAGAGCGCACCAATTATACAAGTATATGGTGTCTCATTACCGGCCAATATCCGGAAATGCCGACGGGTAACCCGTATCATGACGGAGCAATTGTTATCAAGCAAGCTTTTACAAATTGGTTTCACTCTTCCTGAGTAAAAAAAGGCTTGCTTTTTTATATGATGATGAAAAACGCAGATTGATCCGAAAACGCAGGTGAAAGGCACAGAATATGAACAGAATGATGAAATATGCAGGTTTAGCCGGAGCGGATGCATTATCTGTCGTGCTCAGCCTGGTCACTGCTTATTTGTATTATTACCGTGCGCTGCCGTCTTCTTCGGATGTGCAACAAATGGCCATCTACTCGGCAATTTATGCCGTCCTTTTCCTTGCGGCAGCCATGCGGTACAAGTTATACCGCCGGGTATGGCAGTATGCCAGCATAGGCGAGATGATCTCGGTGCTGAAGGCGGTGACGGCCAGTTCGGTCCTCGCATACGGCTTGGCCTCCCTGGCGTCCGGAATGCTCATTCCGTTGCCTGTGGCAGTCTATACGTACGAAACGTCGTTGCTTCTAACCGCAGGAGTCCGCTTCGCCCGGAGAGTCTTCCGAAATATGCGCCTTGGCAAGAAGGGAAACCGTCCCCGTGTGCTGATCGTCGGCGCAGGCAGCTGCGGCGCGATGATCGCCAAAGATTTGCAGGATCAACCGGCAGCACCGTACCAACCGGTTGCCTTCGTTGATGACGATCCGGCCAAATTCAGGCAGACCGTGCACGGCATCCCCGTATACGGCAGCAGCAAGGACATTCCGGAACTGGTCCGGCGTTTGCGAATCGATGAGATCCTTATCGCCATTCCGTCCGCCGACCGGGCGACGTTAACTTCGCTGATCGACCGGTGCAAGCGCGCCGGAGTGGGGATCAAGACCGCTTCCGGGCTTGGGGAATATATTACATACATGGATGCGACGAAACGATGGATCGAACATCATTTGGAACGTCGTGATCCGGAACAGAAATTCATACATACTCCCGGAATGGACGGCATGTTTGCCGGCAAAACAGTACTGGTCACCGGAGCGGGCGGTGCCGTCGGTTCGGAGATCAGCCGGAAGATCGCTTCTTGCGGGCCGGGTGCGTTGCTGCTGTTGGGGCGTGGCGAGAACAGTATATACACAATTGAAATGGAATTGCGCAGACGCTTTCCTTCGCTTACGCTGGAAACGATCATCGCCGATGTGAAGGATAAGCAGCGTATGGAGCAAGTATTCCGGCAATACCGCCCGCAGATCGTGTTTCATGCCGCAGCGCACAGACATACTCCGTACATGGAGAACAATCCGTCCGAAGCGGTGAAAAATAACGTGTTCGGCGCCAAAAATGTTGTCGATTGCGCGCAACAATTCGGGGCGCAACGGTTCATTCACTTATCGGAGGAAAACGGAGATCCCTCCTCCATCATCGGTATGACGGGGCGGCTCGCTGAAATCTATGTATTGGCCGCAAACCGGCGCAGCGATACGCTCTATTCGATCGTGCGTTTTGGAGAAATCCGGGACAAGCAGAGTGATACCGAATCTTTATCCAATACGGTGCCGGAGATCGCCGAAACCGCCGACAAAGCCATTCGGGATTGTGTCCGGTCTCATGACGAAGTTTTGAATTCTCCCGTTATCGGTCGCTCGTACGACACGTTGGAAGAAATGGTGTCCGACGATGAGTGGATCCTTACTTCCAGCGCAACCATCTGGCTTGAGCGGGAATTGTTGAATTTGGAAGGAATGCTGAACGCAAGTCCCGATATGATTCGGCAGAAGTTGCAATCGATCCTGTTTACTGCGCAACAACTGGGGCAAAACCTCGAAGTTGCCCTCGAGGCATAAAGAATTCGGGTACATAAAAGAATGGGCATATTCAGAAACATTGACAAACGATCATCCGATCATTGGGATCCAATCCCGAATTCGGGATGGGGACAGGTAAAGTCTGCTGCACCTTTATCACTGCAGGCACTCGGTCATGCTGTGGGCGGAAGCACCGCCTTAGACGTGGATCGTCGAGGGTGTGACGTGAGGGGGGGTTAGATGCCCCATTCCAATCAACATTAACAGGAGAGGCAAAACCTATTTGCTGTTGCTGTTAGTGTTGATTGTTTTTTAAATTAATTTTTTTTTCGGAAAGGAACAAATTTTGAACTAATCAGTTATTTAAACCAATTAGGATCACATCAATTCCTTGTTAGCAGGTGATCGATTGAACATCTTATTCTTGACGTTATCCAACATGGAAGACATCGACGAGAGAGGAATTTATACGGATCTGATCAGAGAACTTGCCGACAGACAAATAAATGTATATGTCGTATCCCCGAGGGAAAAGAGGACGAATTTGCCTACGGAAGTAACAACAAAAGAAAAGATTACAATTTTAAAAGTGAAAACAGGTAACATCACCAAAACAAAAAACTTTATTGAGAAGGGGATCTCGACGCTTCTGATTGAAAATCAATATTTGCGGGCGATCAAACAATATTTTAAGAACATACATTTCGACATGGTGATGTATTCCACACCCCCGATTACCTTTGGCAAAGTCATTCAATACATAAAAAAGAAATACCATAGTAAATCATATCTAATCTTAAAAGATATCTTCCCCCAGAATGCAGTGGACATTCAGGCCATGAAACAGGGTAGCTTACTATGGAGATACTTCAGGCATAAAGAGAAAAAATTATATGAGATGTCCGATAGGATCGGTTGTATGTCTCAGGGAAATGTGGATTACATACTTAATCACAATCCTTTTATTAATAGAAGCAAGGTTGAAGTTTTTCCAAATTCCATCAAACCCGTAGAACGGATAATAAAAACATATAAGAACAGAGAGTTGCTTCGAAAATACAACATTCCGGAAGAGGCAACTGTTTTTGTTTATGGAGGAAATTTGGGCCGACCCCAGGGGATCGATTTTTTACTGGAGGTTATTGAAAATTTCCATCTGGTCCCTCAGGCATATTTGCTGATCGTCGGTTCGGGAACGGAATACGACAAAATTTATCGTCACATGATTAAAGTAAAACCGAATAACGTGGGATTATACGAAAAATTGCCGAAAAATGAATATGATCAACTGCTGCACATAGCCGATGTAGGACTCATCTTTTTGGACCGAAGATTTACGATTCCCAACTTTCCGTCCAGAATAACCGCATATATGGAACATTCCTTGCCGTTACTGGCGGCAACGGACAAGAATACCGATGTAAAGGATGTTCTAAAAGAAGCAAATTGCGGACTATGGGCAGAAAGTGGAGACTTGGAAACGTTTCTCGAGCATGCAAAAAGATTAGCCTTGGATGAAACGTTACGAAGAGAAATGGGGTCAAACGGAAGGGATTATTTAGAAGAACATTATGATATTTCCAAAACGGTAAATATCATACTAAAGCATCTGCAGAGCGGAGATGAAACGGGATGTTTGAAGGCAAAACATTACTGATTACGGGCGGTACCGGTTCCTTTGGTCATGCGGTGATGAAAAGATTTTTACATACCGATATAGGAGAAATCCGCATTTTCTCCAGAGATGAGAAAAAACAGGATGATATGCGGAAAAAGTATAATAACGAAAAACTCAAGTTTTATTTGGGGGATGTCAGAGACATTAACAGTGTAAAGAATGCGATACATGGCGTAGACTATGTATTCCATGCGGCAGCCTTGAAACAAGTCCCGTCATGCGAGTTTTTTCCGTTGGAAGCTGTCAAAACGAATGTGCTGGGTACCGACAATGTTCTTACGGCTTCCATTGAAGCGGGTGTGAAGAAAGTCATCTGTCTGTCAACGGACAAGGCGGCCTATCCGATCAATGCGATGGGAATATCCAAAGCCATGATGGAGAAAGTATTTATCGCCAAATCCAAAACCGTACCTCGGGGCGGTACTGTTATTTGCGGAACAAGATACGGGAATGTGATGGCTTCCCGAGGTTCAGTGATTCCGTTATTTGTTGAGCAAATCAAAAGCGGAAAACCGTTGACGGTGACGGATCCCACGATGACGAGGTTCTTAATGAGTCTTGATGAAGCCGTAGAGCTGGTCATTTATGCTTATAAACATGCCCAACCCGGGGATATCATAGTACAAAAAGCTCCGGCTTCCACGATCGGCGATCTCGCACAAGCTTTGAAAGAATTATTTCACGCAGATAATGAAGTGAAAATCATAGGTACCCGTCATGGGGAAAAACACTATGAAACCCTCCTGACAAAGGAAGAGTATGTGGTAGCCGAAGACTTAGGAGAATTTTTCCGGGTTCCTGCCGACCAGAGAGACCTCAACTATGACAAGTATTTTGTTGAAGGAAATATCAAATTATCCGCCGGACAAGAGTACAATTCCAACAATACACAAATTTTGAATGTTGAGCAGATTAAAGATAAGTTATTGCAACTGGATTATATCCAAGAAGAGCTGAAGGGCTGGAACAGATAATGAAAATATTGGTTACAGGGTCGAAAGGTTTTGTAGGTAGAAACCTGGTGGCCGAATTGCAAAATCGCGGATATACCACTATATATGAATTCCACAGAGATTCGGATCCATCCCTGTTGGATCAATATACGAAAGATTGTGAATTCGTGTTTCATTTGGCCGGCGTAAACAGGCCGAAAGATGAGAAGGCGTTTATGGAAGGGAATTTTGGTTTCACTGCCCAATTATTAGACTCGCTTCGCAAACATCATAACAAGTCGCCTATTCTGATGACATCATCCATACAGGCAGTAAAACAAAATCCGTATGGCGTAAGCAAAAAAGCGACTGAAGATTTGTTGTTTTCTTACAGCAAAGAAACGGGAGCGAAAGTTTTAATATACAGACTGCCGAACTTATTCGGCAAATGGAGCAGACCGAATTATAATAGCGTCGTTGCGACATTTTGCCACAACATCGCAAGGGACATGCCCATTCAAATCCATGATCCGAATGCCAGGATCACTTTATGCTATATAGATGATGTCATTGCCGAGTTTATCAACGGTCTTCAGGGGAAAGAAAAGAAGGACGGGGAGTTCTGCACGGTTCCAACAACACATACGATCACTGTTGGCGAACTTGCTGAAAAAATAACCGCCTTCAAAAGAAATCGGGAAACGTTGATTATGCCTTCCCTTGAAAACGATTTTGACCGTGCCCTATATGCAACCTATTTATCCTATTTGGATGAAAACAACTTTTCTTATAAATTAACCAAAAATGAAGATCACCGCGGCTGGTTGGCAGAGTTTATCAAGTCGGAAAGCATGGGACAAATCTTTATATCCAAAACAAAGCCGGGGATTACGAGAGGGAATCACTGGCACCATACCAAAGTTGAAAAGTTCCTGGTTCTTCAAGGCGAAGCCGTGATCAAATTCAGGAAGATCGGTACAAACGATGTGATCGAATATAAAGTAAGCGGGGAAACACCTGAAGTTGTCGATATTCCTGCCGGCTACACACACCTGATTCAGAACATAGGGAAAGAAGATGTCATTACTTTATTTTGGGCAAGCGAAATCTTTGATCCGGATCGGCCAGATACATACAGGTTGGAGGTCTAGAAGCAGATGAACAAAATGAAGGTCATGACGATTGTGGGGACCAGACCTGAAATTATCCGACTATCGGAAGTCATCAAAGCTTGTGATAAATATTTTGATCATATATTAGTTCATACTGGGCAAAATTGGGATTATACACTGAATGAAATATTTTTCAAAGAACTGGAACTTAGGGAGCCTGACTATTATCTCAATGCGGCGGGAGCCCATTTGGGTGAAACCATAGGCAATATTATTGCGAAATCTTATGAAGTCTTGTCCAGGGAAAAACCGGATGCGCTGCTGATTCTCGGTGATACGAATTCGGCATTGTGCGCCATCTCAGCGAAACGACTAAAAGTGCCCATTTTTCATATGGAAGCGGGCAATCGCTGTTTTGATCAAAATGTGCCGGAAGAAATCAACCGAAAAATTGTTGACCATATTTCGGATATTAACCTTCCCTATACCGAACATAGCAGAAGATATCTGTTATCGGAAGGGATTCGAAAAGAGCATATTTTTGTTACCGGCTCGCCGATGACAGAAGTGCTACGGAAAAACATGCATAAAATTAAAAACAGCAAAGTGCTCGAAGAAGTGGGATTGGAACCGGGGAAATATATCCTGGTCTCCGCCCATAGGGAAGAAAATATAGACAATGAAAAAAACTTCTTTTCTTTAATGAACGCTTTGAACCATATTGCCGAAACGTACCAGTTGCCGTTAGTTTATTCTACTCATCCACGGAGCTGGAAGAGGATTGAGGAGAGAGGATTTAAATTTCATCCCCTAATAAGGCAGCTAAAACCGTTTGGCTTTTTCGATTATAACCAATTACAACTAAACTCCTTCTGCACATTGTCGGATAGCGGTACATTATCCGAAGAATCGGCCATCCTTGGTTTCCCGGGAGTGCTTATCCGGACTTCCAGCGAAAGACCGGAAGTGTTGGATAAGGGAACAATTGTTATCGGAGGCATTACAGAAAAGGATATTTTGCAGGCCGTGGAACTTAGCAGGGCGATGTGGGAAAACAGAGAACCAACCCTTCTGGCACCAGATTATACCGATGAGAATGTGTCAGTGAAAGTGGTTAAGATCATACAAAGTTACGGGAAGATTATCGATCAGTTTGTATGGAGGAAACCATGAATATTATGGTGTTTGATGTGCCGGCTGAAATTGGCGGGGCATTAGCCATATTAAATGAGTTTTATGGAGAAGCGAAATCATCTCAAGATAAAAACATCCATTGGTTTTTTGTTGTAAGTAGACCAGAGTTACAAGAAACAAAAAATATTAAAGTGTTACGGTTTCCTTGGGTTAAAAAAAGCTGGTTACATAGATTGTATTTTGATCATTTTATTGCAGCAAAGTTAATAAAAAAATATAGAATTGATAAAGTGTTGTCCTTGCAAAATATCATCGTTCCACACACTAGGGTTCCACAAACTGTATATGTTCATCAATCGATTCCTTTTGTTAACTATAAATTCAGTATAAAAGAAGATAAATTGCTATGGGTTTATCAAAATATTATTGGGAGAAGTATAATAAAATCAATTAAAAAAGCAGAAAAAGTAATAGTTCAAACAAATTGGATGAAAGCAGCATGTATAGAGAAATCAAACGTAGAAAGTGAAAAAATAGAGGTTTTACCCCCTCGTATAAATGTTGAAGTTAAAAAATATTTTGAACCCAATGAAGAATCTTTATCTACTTTCTTCTATCCTGCAGCGGGAAGTTTATATAAGAATCATGAGATTATAGTAGAAGCTTGTAAAAAATTAGTATCCAAAAGTATAAAAGATTTTAAAGTGATATTCACCTTAATGGGCAATGAAAATCCTTATATTCTCTCGTTATATAATGAAGTAAAGAAAAACAACTTACCGATTGAATTTGTAGGAAGACTTTCAAGGGATCAAGTGTTTGAATTATACACAAAGTCTATTTTATTATTTCCATCCTATATTGAAACTGTTGGATTACCTTTACTTGAAGCAAAATTACATAGGGGAATTATTGTAGCCTCCGATTGTCTATTTTCTCGTGAGATATTGGATGGATATGAAAATGCGTATTTTTTTAATCCATTTGATGAAGATGATCTTTCAAAACTAATTGCAAGATTTATAACAAGTGAATTTAAATTAACTTTATAGGCTTATAGCGATAAATTTTTAAGTTAATTAGTTCCCTTATCCTTGTTGTACAATTCTGACAACTTTAGATTTTTCTAAATAAAAAATTGAAAGTGTGAATATATGATGATTGAAGGAACTTCAATTAAAGAAAAAAATGAATTGGTATATATATCTTTAGCTATTATTGTAATTTTTTTTATGATTTCAAAATTAATTTTCTTAAATACTTTTTTATTTATTGTTTTCTTGTCTTTTATACTCATAAAAAAAAGAGGAATATTAAAGGTCCCCAGTGTAATTTTTGTTTTATTAGGATATATATTTTTAATACTTATTCAAATTATTGTTGAACCATCTATATATTATAACTTTGAAACTGCAATAAAGGAAGTTTTTAGACTAATTATTTATATATTAATTATTTTATTGGCTGCTAATATAAAAATTAGTGAGAGTAACTTTTTGAAATTCTGGGAGTTTATTTTTTTAGTATTACTATTAGTAGCAATTTTTCAATTTTTTAAATTATTTGGGGTTAATGAAATGTTAGTAGAACTATATGGAGAATCTGTACACCTTCAAGTGTCTATGAAATACTCAACTTTAGAATTATTTAGAGGTGGCTCAGTTTTTCTTAATCCTAATAGTTATGCTAAGTTCATCTTATTGTTTTTTGCCATTTATTTGAGTATCAAGGTTACTGTATCAAGAAATAGGTTATATAAAGTATTACTAGTAAGTTGTATTATAGCTGCATTGATTCTAACTGGTTCCAGAACAGGATTTGTTATAAGCATAATTCTAATTCTTTATACTTATTTTGTAAAAATTTTAAGGCAAGAATTTAAATCAACAATTAATAATTTTCTTTTTTCCATATTTTTAATTTTTATGAGTGTTGTTGGAATTTTTTTCATAATAACAAGAAACTTGATAGATTTAAAATCATTAAGAATATTTGATATTTTGTTAGGTATTGGAAATTCATTGAATTATAAATATATTACCTTTTCTAATATGATTAGCAATTTTGATATTAAAAATTATTTTTTAGGTACTGGTCCATATGAGGAAAATTTAAGGTATATTACCTTGATTGATTTTGATCTTGGCTATTTGATTACATATTATGGAGTTTTCGGCTGTATTTTGTATGTCTTCATGATTTTAGACTTTATTAAATATAGAAAAAATGATTTGAAAAAGTATTTATTAATGAACAGCCTCTTATTAATAGTTTTTATTTTGTTTTCTTTTACTGGCGGGACTTTCCAAAACTTAAGATTTTTTCCAGTATTTGTTTTAATTACTTATTCGAGTATAGTCAATAACGGCGGTGAAAATAAATCAATATTAACGTCAACATCATGACGGAGTGGGTATAATGAAACAATTTATAAAAAAAATATTATTGTTGTTATCATTTAGAATAAGTTCTTTATATAAAAATCAAGGAATTAAGTTAATTTATTATCACGATATTGTATTAGAAAATGGAAGGAGTTTCGATAGGGTTGAAGCAAAAAAATTTATAAATCATATGAAGTATTTACAGGATCATGGTTATAAGGCTATTGGTTTTGATGAACTAGAAACTTACCGAAGGGATTTATTTAACAATAAGATAGTATTAATATCATTTGATGATGGATACCGCAGTAACTATGATATTGTTTTTCCTATAATGAAAGAGTTTAATATGAAATTTAATATTTTTTTAGAAGTAGGATCTATTGATGTGAAAAATGAATATTTAACATGGGACATGATTAAAGAAATGCATAGTAGTGGTTTGGTAATGTTTGGGGCTCATACATTTAATCATAAAGACTCTAGATATATTGATAAATCAAATGTAGATATAGAAATATTTAAAGCGAATAAGCTAATCCAAGAAAAATTAGGTTTTGAACCAGAAGATTATTGTTTTCCCTTCGGATCATACGATAAAAAAATCATAAATTATTTAGATGAATTGAAAGTCTATAAAAGATTATATACTTCTGATGGAAGAAATGAAAAAAAATATAATCATGTAACTTTATATGGTAGAGTGGGAATAGAAAATGAAGATACCCTTGAAAGCTTTGTATCAAAATTACATGGCGGATTTAATTTATATTACTTTTCAATTAGAAATCTTAAGAAATTAATGAGAGGAGCGAAAAATGAAATCCTTAGAAAAAATTAGAATTGAAGTGTGCTGGACAGACAAATTAGAAGAATCTTTTATAAATGATTTTATAAAAGTTCATAATAAGGTATTTAAATCAAATTTCGACGAAAAAAGGTTTAAGAAAAAATATATGGACAACATTTACGGACCTTCAATAATTATTTTAGCATATTTCGATGATTTATGTGTAGGTACAAGAGCATTTTGGAGAAATGATATTAATAATATAAAAGCTTACCAACCATGTGATACTGCAGTTCTAGAAAATTATCGAGGCTATGGTATATTTACACAAATGACAAAACAGGCCCTTGAAACAATTGGAAACGATACATTGGTATATAATTTTCCTAATAATAATTCCTATCCTGGTTATATTAAATTAGGTTGGATTCTTCAAGATAGACGAAAATATAAACTGTATAATCCTTCAAAAGATTATATTGAAATAGATGATATTGATTCGAATTATTTAAAATGGTTAATATCTGATCAATCCAATAATGTTAAAAATTCGTTGTATTATACACAGATTAATGGTTCTTACTATCTTATAAAAAGAAGAAAAGCTAACTTTTTTTTAATAATTGGAATGTTAGATAGCGAATATATTCAATATTTTCAAAAAGCTAGATTTCCAATTTGTTTTTGTTATTCAAGGAAAGGCTTTCTTGGTAGAGGTATAGTTACAGTTATAAGAAATTTTAATAAAGATATTCATATTCCAATTTATAAAATTGACACTCTCTTTTAAATGCTAATATTAACTAAACCATAGTTTCTCTTATTATTTTTATGAAAAAAGGGGTAAAAAATGAAAAAAATTACATTATGCGGAGAATATTATAGTTCGAACTTTGGGGACGGAATCATAATAGATGCAAATAAATATCTTCTAGAGAAAATAAGTAATGGGTATGAGCTTGAGGTAATGGATTTTAGTTGTAGAAAAGAATATAATCTTCTGCAAAAAAATTCAATTTACAAAGATACAGATAGATATAGAAAAATAATAAAATTTGTTACTAGGAATACTTTTATCACTAACATTCTCAATTTATTTATATGGTATTTTAAAAGAAAGAGAGAGTATAGTAAGTATTATGAAGAAAGACTGCAAGATTCAAATTTGTTAATATTTTCTGGTGGACATATTCTCATGAATAATTCCTTAGTATATCCACTGAGGTTAGCACTGATAGTAAAATTAGCTTCAAAATATAAAATAAATATTATATTTAATTCTTGTGGATCTGAAAAAACAAAAAATATAATAGGAAAATTGATTCTTAATCGAGTTTTGAATAATGAATGGGTAAAAATTATTTCAGTCCGAGACAATATTAAAAATATTGAATATTTAGCTGGTTCTAATATATCTATTATTAAAGATTTGTATGAGAGTAATGATCCAGCTATTTGTATTTCTCAAGCGTATAATATCAAAAGAAAAGAAACTAATACCATAGGTTTAGGAATTATTTCCCATTTAGCCTATGTTATTGCTCACAGTAGAAATAGTAATAAGTATTTGATTACTGAACAAGAATTATTAAATAAATGGATTGATATTATTAATGAGTTAGTTAAGAGAGGATATAATTGTAAAATATTTTCAAACGGGGGTTATCATGATAATGGTATGGCATATAAATTGCAAAGGAAATTAGAAAATAAAATTAAAGTATTTATACCAAAATCACCCAAACAACTTGTTGATGAAATCTCAACGTATAAAGGAGTAATTGCACATAGGTTACATGCCAACATTATTTCATATTCACTAAAAGTACCTACAGTTGGTTTGGTTTGGGATGAAAAGTTGGTGGAGTTTGGAAAAAAAACGATGAGAGAACAATATTACATTAATATAAAAAATTATAGTTCCAAAACAATAGTTGATCTTTTAGAAGGAGCTATTTGTGAAGGAGTAGACGAAAAAGTATATAATGAAATTATTAATGGATTGATTCAGGATATGAAATTTAAAATTACAAAGGTTTTCGGTAAAAATATTAACCTGAATTTCGAACGTAACGTTCCTTGAAAATATAAAAAGTGCTCCAAATCTTTGGTAGAATGGTGTTTGACCCAAACATCACCTACAAAGAAAGGAGCGCCCTTAAGGTGAAGTCTATCACACCCATCCGCAAAATCAAGACGGAATTTACATTGCAAAATGCAACCAACTTCGGCGGATTCAAAATATTCCTGGAGTACCTCGAAAAAATCAAGCTTGAATAGGCGCTTCAGAGTCTTGCCATCGACAAGGCCGGCAATTCTTTATTTCCCGTATACCGCATTCTACTTTACCTCATCGTCGGATGGATACTTGGTTGCGAGCGACTGTTTCATTTTCGCAAGCTGCAACATGATTCGCTCATCCGACGTTTTCTCGGCGGACGCTGCCCGCACCATTCCTTGCTTTACAAAGAATTGGTGCGATTGCGCAAGACCTGTCCGAACTTGCTGTTGGATTTGCGGCGAGTCCATCAGGACGTCATTCGGCCCTGTCTGCAGTCCGAACTGATCTTGGATCTGGACTCTACGGCGGAGACCGGTATGGCGATCAATCCGGTGCGGCCAAAGGAACGAATCCGCATAAGCCCGGCCGGAAAAGCTACCATCCCCTGCTGGCTTTTGAAGGGCAATCGCGCTTGTGCTTGAATGCCGTACTCCGGGCAGGCAATACGCATGCCTCCACAGACGCTGCCGCTTTCCTGGAGCAGACGTTCGATCTCATCAACCAGCGTTCGGTGAGTACGCCCGATTTGACAAAGGGTTCGGAGGCGAAGACTTCTACCGATTGTGGGAGCGCAGACACATCGGCTACGTCGGCAAGCTGAAGTGGACGAAACGTCTCGCAGCGGAGGTCACGGCCTGTCGTTACTGGAAACGCTATGTCGATGATGAGGACTGGGTTATCGAAGGCATAACACTCATCTACAAAGCCACCTCGTGGAACAAACCTCGCCGTGTTGCGATCATCCGTAAAGCACAGGTGGTTGATGATGGCCAGACACGCTTGATCTTTGATACGGACTGGCAGTACGAAGCGATCGTCACCAACCTCGAGTGGGAACCGATCGACTTATGGCGGTTCTACAACCAGCGCTGCTGCATGGAAAATTACATCAAAGAAGCCAAAAGCGGGTTTTCCATCGACCGGATTGCGACCGGCGATTTTGAAGCGAATGAACTGGACTTGCTCATCAAACTGCCGGCCTACAACCTCTATGAGCGGTTTAGGGGGGGAATGTTGCGAACCCGTTCATCAAGGGTACACCATTGCCCGGTTTCGCTTAGAGTTTTTCCATTGCGCGGCGACGATCATCCAGCACAGCCGTCGGGTAATTCTCAAGCTGATGCAGGACTTTGCCAATCGGTATGCCCGGAAGCGAATCGAAGCAAGAATCGCCGTATTAGAATGAGCCCTCCACAATTTTACATGGAAATCCCAAAGCCCCTTCTTGTGGGGAGGGGGAGAAACTATTTTCAAAACGCCAATACACGGCTGATTCACTGGAAGATCGCCGAAATTTTTCCATCCGGTTACAAAAGATGTTCTCAATGGATTACTATTCGTGATGGGCTTTCGAAATTCAGGATTAAATAATTAACTATGAAGTTATTCGTAGTATTGTATAAACAATTGTTAGAGTATGAGGTCTGCTAATGAAGAAAGCTACCTTCCTCATAATGTTACTTACCATTTTATCTAATATTTTAGGATTGTTGCGAGATACGACTTTATCTTTTTATTATGGAGCTTCTAATATATCTGATGCATATATTATTTCTCTTACCATACCCGGTGCAATATTCTCTTTCATAGGAACTGCTATTGCTACCAGCTATACACCTATGTATAACCAAGTCTCAACAATAAAAGATGAAGGTAAAGCGATTTTATTTACAAATAATTTGATTCAATTTGTAATGATTTTTTGCATAATTGTTAACGTTTTTTCATTAATTTTCACAGAAAATTTAGTCAAGTTGTTTGCTTCAGGTTTTAATGAAAGCACCTTACAATTGTCTATTTCATTAACTCGAATAAGCACTTTTGGAATCTATTTTAACTCGTTAGTTTATATTTTTAGTGCTTATTTAAGAATTAAAAATAACTTTATAATACCTGCTTCGATAGGCATTCCGTTAAATTTAGTAACAATATTCTTTATTGTTATGAGTACTAAACATAGCTTAATGCTGTTGGCTGTAGGTACAGTTATTGCTGCTGCAGTACAAGTATTATTATTAATTCCATTCGTTTATAATCAAGGCTATTCGCATCGATGGGTTTTGAATTTAAAAGATGAACACACGAATAAAATGTTGAGATTATCATTTCCAGTTATATTAGGGACGTCAGTCATTCAAATTAATAAGTTGGTTGACCGTACAATGGCATCACTGACAGCAGAAGGAGGAATTTCAGCTTTAAATTATGCTTATCGTGTGGATGGAATAATTCAAGGAATCTTTGTCATGTCGTTTGTGACAGTAATGTATCCTATGATTTCCAGATTAGCTGCAGAGAAGAATTTGAATGGACTTAAAAAGACAGTTTCTGAAACAATTGGTCTAGTCAATATCTTGGTTATTCCGTGCACGGCTGGAGTGTTGCTATTCGCTCGACCAATTATTCAAATTGTTTTTGGTCGCGGTGGCTTCGATAGTGATGCTCTTACAATGACTTCAGACGCATTATTTTTTTATTCCATTGGAATGATTGGATTCGGTCTCCGAGAGGTTATTGCACAAACTTTCTATGCTTTACATGATACAAAAACTCCAATGATTAATGCTGCTTTAGCTTTGTTAATGAATATAGTTTTAAATATTATCCTCTCTCGTTTCTTGGGCATAGGCGGCTTAGCATTAGCTACTAGCATATCTGCAATATTTTGCACAATATTATTATTTATCAGTTTATATAGGAAAATAGGATCTCTAAACTTAAAAAGAAATTTAATATCACTTCTAAAGATAATAGCTGCTACTTCTATAATGAGTTTATTGTCAAAAATTACATATGAATTCGTTTTAAACTACATAAATCCAACTTTTTCATTAGGAGTTACAGTTGTAATTGGAGTGATTATTTATTTTACTCTCATATATTTTATGAGGGTTGATGAATTGAATAACTTGGTGCAAACATTACGAAGCAGGCTAAAGAAAAATATTACCGATTTGTAATAAAAAGTCATATCTTTTTACTTTGCTTCTTCATACCACTATAACAGCTCGTTGTTCATATGAGTAGAACTGGGGTGATAGGTTACTAACGAGTTTCCTTAGCCCCGAATCCCAAGGGTTAAATTACTTCTAGTGTTAGCAAGGCTAGATGTATTAAATACTACATTCTATTTAGATTTATAGTCTTCGAAAGGGTGTGCATATGAGAGATTGGAAGTGAATTTGAAATTGATTAAGTAACTGCTTTATCATATGAGCCTAAAGATTTGTAGTCGATCACGTAGAGAAAATAGCCTCTCCTACCTCATCAAAAATTGCTGTGTTTGGTCTTGCATACAAAGGTAATACCGATGATGTGCGCGAAAGTCCTTCGATCGAAGTCATCAAACTATTATTGCAAAAAGGATACGACCTTTCCTATCATGACCCGCATGTTCGGCAAGAACATATTGACTATCCTCTTGTCGGATTTGATGAAGCGATCCATAATGCGGATTGTTTGTTAATTTTAACTGACCATACTGAATTCAAGTCCCTAGAGGAAACTGCAATTCTCTCCAGGATGAGAAGACCAATTATATTCGATACAAAAAATTGTGTGGCCATTCAATCTAGTGACATTGTTCTTTTCAATTATGGCAATTTATATGAAATGAATAAGATGTGGGAGAGAATATCGATATAACAGATGACATGACATTTTATTTATTTTGCTTGAACTACGAGGTACAGATCCAATGTTAAAGAGAATGATTGATTTTACATGTTCATTATTCGGTCTCATAGTATTAAGTCCTGTAATGCTCGTATTAGCAATTATTATTGGAGTAAAGCTTGGTCGGCCTATTTTATTTAAACAATTAAGACCTGGAAAATACGGTAAGCCATTTTACATTTATAAGTTCAGAACGATGACGAATGCAACGGATGAAAATGGCAACCTGTTGCCGGATAAAAAAAGATTAACCCCCTTTGGCAAATTTCTGCGAAAATACAGTCTTGATGAATTGCCACAATTAATTAACGTTTTAAAAGGGGATCTTAGCTTGGTTGGACCACGTCCTCTGTTAATGGAATATTTACCCCTCTATACCCCTGAACAGGCGAGAAGACACGAAGTAAAACCGGGAATTACCGGATGGGCTCAAGTTAACGGCAGGAATGCATTAACTTGGGAAGAAAAATTTAAATTGGATGTTTGGTATGTAGATCATCAATCATTCATGCTGGATCTGAAAATTTTATGGCTTACTCTCATAAAAGTTGTACGTTCGGAAGGAATTAGCCAAGAAGGACATGTAACGATGCCTCCATTTAAAGGAGCAGAGAAGAACTTATAGAAAGGTCTGACTATGAAACCAATTTTAATTGTCGGTGCAGGTGGGCATGGACGGGAAACCGCCCAACTCATTGAAGATATCAATAGTCATGTAAATGAGTGGGAACTCCTTGGATTTCTGGATGATAATTTATCGTTGGCAGGAAAAGTGGTTAAAGGGTACCCCGTAATCGGCTCTTTGGATTTGTTACAACAAGAACAATATCTGAAATATTATTATGTGTGCGCTATCGGTAAATCTGTAATTAGAAAAAATATCGTGCAACGAATGAAGATGTTTTCCTCATCGTTGAAGTTTGCAACATTAGTCCATCCTACCGCCGTACTTGGCAACGATGTTCAAATAGGTCAGGGGACGGCTATATGTGCTCATACTGTAATTACAACGAATATAGAAATCGGGAATCATGTCATTGTGAATTACGGTTCTACAATTGGGCATGATTCGGTCATTAAAGATTTTGTTACGATACTACCTGGAAGCAGAATATCGGGAAACGTAACGTTACACGAAGGTTGCGACATCGGTTCGGGTGCGATCATTTTACCAGGACAAAGTGTTGGTGAGGACTCCATTATAGGAGCGGGAGCCGTCGTTACGAAATCCATTCCATCCCATTGTACTGCTGTTGGTGTTCCGGCAAAAGTGATTAAATATCATAGTTAAAGTTGGTGAAACAACATATGAATCGAATCTACCTTTCCCCGCCGCACATGGGTAAGTATGAACAACAGTACATACAAGAAGCGTTTGCTACCAATTGGATCGCGCCGCTGGGGCCGCATGTGGAGGCATTTGAGCGGGAACTTGCAGCGTATGTTGGGGCCAAGGGAGCAGTGGCGCTCAGTTCCGGTACGGCCGCCATCCATCTGGCGTTGCGTTTGATCGGAGTAGGCGCAGGAGATACGGTTTTCTGTTCTACCTTAACTTTCGTCGCAAGCGCGAATCCGATTTTGTATCAGGGAGCAACCCCGGTGTTTATCGATTCGGAACCGGAATCATGGAACATGTCTCCCGTTGCGCTGGGGAAGGCGTTTGAAGAAGCGGAACGGATGGGCAAGCTTCCCAAAGCGGTCGTCGTGGTCAATTTGTACGGGCAAAGCGCGGATATGGAGCCGATTCTGAACATTTGCAATAGGTATAAAGTACCTGTTGTTGAAGACGCCGCGGAATCCCTGGGTGCGACTTATCGGGGAAAAGCAAGCGGAACGTTTGGGAAATTTGGCATATACTCGTTTAACGGCAATAAAATTATTACCACATCGGGCGGCGGAATGCTGGTATCCGATGATCTGGAAGCACTGGACAAAGCGAGATTTTGGGCGACGCAAGCCAGGGATCCGGTGAGACACTACGAACACAGTGATTATGGTTACAACTATCGCATGAGCAATATACTGGCGGGAGTTGGAAGAGGACAACTTCAGGTGTTGGAGGAACGCATTCGCGCCCGCCGCGCTGTGTTTGAGCGGTATGCGGAAGCTTTTCAGGATGTGGACGGATTTGCGTTTATGCCGGAAGCGTCTTTCGGACGCGCAACACGGTGGTTAACCGCTCTGACCGTTGATCCGGCGAAATGCGGGATCACGCGTGACCACATCATCGATGCACTGGCGGAGGAAAATATCGAGTCGCGCCCTGTATGGAAACCTATGCATCTTCAGCCGCTGTTTGCCAATTATCGATATTATTCTCATCAACCTGATTTCAGTGTTTCCGATGAGTTGTTTGCCAACGGAGTCTGTTTGCCGTCCGGTTCGAATTTAATCCCCGGCGAACAAGATCGGGTGATCGCTTGTATATACAAACTGCTTAAAACCGGTGTGCCAAGTAACAAGTGAGATGACGCGCTCCGGAATTCGCTTGTTCTTGTTTATAGGATGGGTGCGTAGAAAACCGGCGGGTGCAAGCGCCTGGTGTTGTTCCTTCGCCCGTTGTCGCCGGTTATGGAAAGGAGTGTAGGACCATTCGCTTCTATCGTTTCCTGGTATTCATTCCGCTTGGTTTGTGGGTGGTCCTCATTTTCTCTTGGTCCTCGCAACCTTATGAAGAACAGTCCATCCGCCCTTTTCTTCGCGAACATTTCGACCAGGAGCAGGTCCGGGAATGGATGCCGGACGTCAAAATCCATTACCGCACCTCGACCATCCACGCTCAGACTGCCCCTTTTCATTTTATCGAGTTTATTTTTCGCAAGAGTGCCCACCTGTTTGTATATGCCGTTTTGGCGATCCTCTCCTATATGGCGCTCCTCCCCGGTCGAATGCGTTGGGGATGGAAGTGCCTTGCCATTCTCCTTTTTGTCGCCGTGATTGCTTTATTGGATGAGTGGAATCAATCCGTCACCCCGCAGCGCACCAGTGCGATCCAGGACGTTGGTATTGATTTGATCGGCGCCTCATTCGGATTGGTGCTTGCCGGTTTGTTCCGTTATCTGAATAAACGATGATAAGCGATTGCGCGGCGGATAATTCCCATATTTTTCAAACAATGAAAATGTACAGGTTGTTTATATTAACAGCAGTGTGAAAAGCTGACGCTGGAAATTTCCCTTATTAGCGGGATTTTTCCTTTTTTTGTACGTTAAACTGATTTTTTTCCTCGTCTATGAAACTGACGGGGACTTATTTGAAAGATTACATCTGTTATTATTGCCTTTGGGGATGTAGCCTGCCGGCAAAATAACTTCCCAACCGGAATTTCGGATGATTTCTTCCGCGATTTCATCCGGTTTTTTACGTGTGGTGTCGCAAAGAAATGGCGCATTGAATGAAGACGTCTCCAATTTATTCAGCAAAAACAAAGAGCGTTCCAAGGATTGGAGATCGCCTCTGATACTCAGGCGCTCCCTGATTTTTTCTTTGTCCGCCCGCAATACGGCGTATTTCAAGCGGACGTTCCAATCCGATATTTCTTTACAGAACCAGTCGAATTCGTCTTCGACGACAAAATCGATGACCACGTTCAAATCATGCTGAATAAAATTCCTCGTGACGGCGAGGATGTTTTTCCACGTAATATGTAACCGCTCTTCCCATGAAGGTATTGGTTCCCCCTTAAACATATGTAAAAGAAGATCACCTTCGAGCAGAACGCTATGTTCCAGACGCCGCGCAAGCTCCTTTGAGACGGTGGATTTTCCGACGCCGAGCGGACCGGATATAAGATAAATGAATTTTTTATGGTTGTCGATCTGCAATTCCCAACCCCCCCCCGACTTTGACAAACAGAATTAAGCCGGCATCCGCATTGTTTGAAAATTGACTGATTTCCAATACAACATGATTTGACCGACTTTACGAAACATTGTTTTTTGTGTAAATAATTGCCAAACCAGATGTTTCTCATCCTTACTATGGGTCTGGTTTCCATCGCACTGTTATTCAGAGTAACTGCGTGCATTTTGGGTCAATCATTTCATTAATATTCACCAATTGTGTTTCATTTCCTTTTTATCATATCGAATATTTTGACGTTATCCTGTCGCCCCCGATATTAGTACTTATACAGTGTGTTAAGTAGCCGTTCCTCCCCGGATTTGGATCGAACGTCTCACCGGAGTCATGTCGTTGAGCGTCAAGTTGAGCGCTTCCGTATTCACCTGGTCTCCGCGGATAACCATTTCTCCGTGCCGTTTGGCTCCCGGCGCCACCCGAATCCAGTCGTTTTCATACCGGTATACCGCTTCCCCTTCTGCCAGTTCCTTGATATGCGGGGCCGCGTCGTTTACCTCCGCGCCTTCGATCCGGCCCTTAGGATCGAACATGCAAACCGCTTGCAGATAAATATTCGGAACCTGTTCCGAAATCCATTCCACATCGACTCCGTCTTCGAGCAAGCGGATGTTGACCGTAACAGGCAGGTACGTGACATGCGATTTCTCCCTCAGATGATTCGGCATGTCGGCATATCTGCCCTTCGCCTCACGGACCAGTTCTTTCGGTAGCGGCTGAAAGTAACATCCTTCCAGTTCGATGTGCATCTGGTATGTGTTGTCTCCAGTCCGCCTGATGGTAGGAAAGGCGATCCCGCCCATGCCGAACCATCCGGGGACAAGCTTGAATCCGGTCATCCGGGCTTTTCCGTATTGAACATAGAGTAAATTGGGCTGTCCGGCCATCACGGTCACGCTCAGCTGGCCCCGGCGATGCCTGAGAACCGGCGCTCCGTGCGGATGCGCCCGGCGGAACTTGCTGTAAGGGACGTTCTGCGGAACCGCCACTTCGTTGCCTTCGCCGAACAGGATGGTATACGTTTCCGGCAACGGTTCGGTCCGGTCAAGGGAGGGTAATTTCATCTTGTCCGGGTACAGCATCCAATAGATCAGCGGATTGGTGCCATGGTTTGTCGGCTTGGACCCGGAAGCGATTTTCGCCATGGCAGCGAATAAGCGGTCCTGGTCACGGTTCGCCATCAAATGATAAACGACCGCATATCTGTCGTCCATCGTCACCGTTTGCGCCAAGTCTTGCCGGCCGGAGTATTCCGTGACGATCGTATTGCCGGGGTGCAGCATATACGCCATCATCCGCAAATTTTTGCGTATCGCTTCCCAGGCCGGTTCGTATTGAAACTGGACGCCCACATCGTACAAGTGAATGGCGCACACCGGATTGTACGTCGCGTTGCTCCGTTCGGTCCATTCCCCGTAATCGGTGATATCGAACCCTTCGTCCAAATATTGAAACGCCCTTTTCCTGAACGCGTCATCCCCGAAAATTTCGTACATTTTGGCCAGCGCCCCGCACATGACCCACCGGTGATTCGGCGTATGTTTGTATGTTGTTTCCATCCAATGGTCCTGGAGCGGGTGGAAACGCATTTTTCGATTGCTGGAAGGGCACGACCACAACCGGCCGAAAGAGAGTGATGAGTTTGAAGTCATTTACCGGCGGATTCACAAGATGCTGCAAAATCAGCATCAACTGGAACAGAAAATGAACCGCATGTTGCCGGAAATCAGGGAAGCGTTTTTGAAAAATTTGCTGGAAAAAGGATTGCGCTCCCGGGACGAGTATGAACGGTTGAAGTTATATGATATTCCCTTAGACAAGCAAAGTTATCAGTGCATTTGTGTGGAGATCGACGATTATTCCACCATGCTCGACTTATATAATGAAAACGATATGTATTACTTTGAATACGGTGTCCTCTGCGTCATCCGGGAAGCGCTGTCGGAGAAAGGCTTAAGCGCCGCATTTTTCAATGCCGGATACGGCAGGTTTTCGGGTGTGGCCGGATACCGGGATCATGGGGATGTGGCTGTTTTGTACGAAGGTTTGCATACGATCCGCAAGTTTATAGAGGACTATTACCCGTTTACCGTCACGATCGGCGTCAGCAGGGTCCGCAAAGGAGCGGAACATGCCAATCTGTCCTACAACGAGGCGGTGGAAAGCTTAAGGCGAAAAATGGTTCTGGGAACGGGGCAGGTCATTTCGTATGTCGGCCTGACCGGATCGGAAACGGATTTCGTGACAACGATGCGCGAGGTGGAAAACGGGCTTGTTCAAGCGGTCAGGGAAGCGGACAGGGAGAAGGCCTATGCCGTTCTGGACCGGTTGATGGAACTGAAAGGGGAAGAAAAAGTCGATTACCGCCGCATACAGCATCATTTGATTGAACTGTCTCTTTTTTTATGGCGGGAGTTAGCGGGAGAAGAACGTTTTCCGCATTCGATCGAGCAGATGATGCGGCTGTCCACATTGGAACAGTGGATCGGCTGGCTGCGGGAGCATTGCATTGACCGTCTGATCGGCAACCTTTCCCGCAACCGGCATAAGCAATACATGAAAATATCCGCGATGTTGACGCAATATATGATAAACCATTGCGAGGAGGATTTGCGGCTCGGCGATGTGTGCCGCGAAATGGGCATTCCGGTTTATATCGCCAAAAAAGCGCTGAAAGAGATCCATCAGACGACGTTTTCCGAGTATTTCTTCCACATCCGGATCGAACAGAGCAAAAAATGGCTGGAGCAAAGCAACATGACGATCGAAGAAATATCGTTCCGTTTATATTACAGCAACGCGCAAAATTTTTCCCGCGCGTTCAAGAAAGCGGTCGGTGTATCCCCGGGGCAGTACCGCAAACTCCGCTGTGCGAAATAGGGGGAGTTACTGCCCGAAGACAGACAAGTAAAGGGATGGCCGGGCCACAAAGGTTCGGCCATCTTTGTTTGTTAAAGGCCGCTTACAAGACCGTGTGCGCTATGTTTGCGATGGTCTGGTCATTGTGCAGCCTCCCGGCCGCTTATAACGCCCGGGTCGATTTTCTTTCAACCAAAGTGGTATCCACGATCGTTTTGATGTGGATGTTGTGTCCGGGGTTTTCCAATCGTTCGATTAACCGTTCGACAGCAATGGCGGCAATTTTCGCTTTGTCCACGTGAATCGTCGTCAGTTCCGGGGTTATAATCTCCGCTTCCGAAATGTTGTCAAAACCGATCACCGACACATCGTCAGGAACTCGCAATCCCAGCTCCATCATGGATTTAATCACGCTGATGGCCATGTAATCGCACTCGCAAAAAAGTGCCGTCGGATGGTCGTCTTTCCTTCTTTTGAATTGTTCGACGAAAATGTCCTGGGAGGTAACGACTGTGGGCGCGATGGTGAAAATGTCATTCTTGTCAATGGTGATCGAATACTCCTCCAAAGCGGCGTAAAAACCGCGCATGCGGCTATCGAAATTATACATGCGGTTTTTGGACCGCACATAACCGATTTTTCGGTGCCCCTTCTCAATCAAGTACTTGGCCGCCTGATATCCCCCCATAAAATTGTTCATAACGACAAAATCGACCGGCAAGGATTCAAAAAAAGTATCGAGGACGACCAAGTGATCAATTTGTTTGGCAATGGATGAGATTTGTTCTTTGCTTAAATTGGTGCCGATCAAAATGATCCCATTGGCGGGGTGTCCGTTTTCCACTTTTTCTATTTCACTTATCAAATTATCGCTTTGCAGCGATGAGAACAACAAGGAGTATCCTCTGGAACTGCAATGATCTTCGATATGGCGGATTAATTCGGCAAAAAAAGGTTGTTTATGGTATTCGTCCGATATGATCCCCGAGTTGGTTAAAGCAACCAACCGCAAAACGCGGCTGCTGGCATGTGCCCGATTCGCAAGCGTCAGCGGGCGCTTTACGTAGCCGTGTTCATATACGATTTTCAGGATTTTCTCTCTTGTTTCCGGACTAACCCCCGGTTTTCCGTTTAAAGCTAGCGATACAGTGGCTTTGGAGACGTTAGCCATTTTGGCGATGTCTGATATTTTCATCGAAACACATCCATTTTCTTTATATTCATTCTATTCATTGATTGTTTTTGTTCGATAAATGACTGTCCATTACCATTGTACCACGGACAGACGTTTCTGTTTACTTCACCATGCTTAAAAGAAGGGTACAGATGATGGTAGAGTCCGTATAAAAAACTAATTAACATAAACTGAAATTAAACTTTTTTATAGTTTAAAACAAAGAGAATGATTAAATGAATTTCATACAATTCCAAACGGTTAAAAAGTGTTTAAAGTAATTTTTGAAGAAAATTATTATAAATTGTAGAATAATATTTGTAAAATGTAAAGGAAATCGATCGTTTTCGATTGGTTTTTACATGTTTTTTATTAAAAAGTTTATTGACTGTTCGATTCATATGATGGTAAATTTATGGATAATAGGAAAATAATTTACTAAAAAACAATAAAACAAACTTGAAAAGTTTAAAAGGAGAGATGCTCGATGAAGAAACTCAAGTTGGGTTATGCGCCGACGCGGCGATCCGTATTCAGTGCTGAAGACGCGTTTCGTTACAAAACCATGATCAGGAAAAAAATCGAAAGTTTCGGTATGGACATTGATATCGTCGATCTGGAGGGATTGAACGAGGAAGGGTTGCTTTACGATGATTACATGAATGCCGATCTGATCATTCAACGATTTAAGCAAGAGAACGTCGATGCGGTGTTTTTCCCTCACTGTAACTTCGGTACCGAGGATACTGTAGCCCGGGTAGGCAAAGCGGTCGGAAAACCGGTCCTGTTGTGGGGGCCACGCGATGAGGCTCCGCTTGAAGACGGAATGCGCCTTCGCGATACACAATGCGGGTTGTTTGCCACCGGCAAGGTGTTGCGCCGCTTCAACGTCCCTTTCACTTATATCACAAACAGCCGTGTTGACGATCCGGTGTTTGAACGCGGTTTCATCAATTTTATCGCGGCGGCAAATGTCGTCAAGCATTTCAAAAACTTGCGCATTTTACAAATTGGTCCGCGTCCCGCACCTTTTTGGACCATGATCTGTAATGAAGGAGAGTTGCTGGAACGGTTTGGAATCGAGATCCACCCAATTACATTGGTGGATATCCAGCGTGCTACCAAAAAGATCGAGAATTCCAACAGCCCGGAATTGGCGGAAGCCATCGATTATATTAAGGCGAAACTGGACTGGTCCGAAGTCACGGAAGCTGACGTGAGGCGGATCGCGGCGTTAAAGGTCGCCATGAAGCAATACGCGTTGACTACAGGCAGTACGGCCATCGCCATTCAATGTTGGTCTTCGTTGCAGGATGCGATGGGGATCATGCCTTGTCTGGCTAATGCCATTTTGACGGACGAACAAATTCCGGTTACATGCGAGACGGACATTCACGGGGCAATTACCGCCGTTATGGTGCAGGCGGCCGCGTTGAACCGGTATCCGACCTTTTTTGCCGACTTGACCATTCGCCATCCAGAGAATGCAAACGGCGAGTTGTTGTTTCATTGCGGCAATTTTCCCGTGTCTCTATCGGTTGAAGACAAGCCGAAACTGCGCAAGCACTTTTTATTTGACGATCATTCGCCGGGAACGCACGAGGGCGAAATCCAAGGCGGCGGCATGACTTTGGCCCGTTTTGACGGCGACCATGGCAAATACCAACTGTTTTTGGGGCAAGCCCGCGGTATTGAAGGACCGTTTACGCGCGGGTCGTATGTCTGGGTTGAGGTGAACGACTGGCCGCTCTGGGAGGAGAAGCTCGTGAAAGGGCCTTATGTTCATCACTCGGTCGGCATCCATGCGAACGTCATTCCGGCTTTATATGAAGCGTGCCAATATATTCCCGGACTCACCCCTGATCCGGTGGATCCGACGGAAAAGGAAATTCAAGCATGGCTCCGTGGAGCGGGTTTATAAACAAGGAGGGGGTGATCCAATGAACGCTACAGCGTTGAAAATCAAAGCCGCGCAGATCCGCATGGATCTGCTCCGCATGATTCACGGCGCAAAAGCTGGGCATACAGGAGGCTCTTTGAGCAATACGGACATTCTTACGGTATTATACTATCGCATTATGAGAATCGACCCGCGAAACCCAAAGTGGGAAGAACGGGACCGTTTTGTAGCTAGCAAGGGACATTCCGTGGAGTCGCTTTGGTGTATTCTTGCCGATCTCGGCTTTTTTCCAAAAGAGGAACTCGCGACATATAACCAGTTTGGCACCCGTCTGATTGGGCATCCGAACAACAAGGTTCCCGGTATCGAGATGAACACGGGAGCCCTCGGTCACGGATTGGCGATTTCGGTCGGGATGGCGCTTGCGGCCAAACGCGACGGCAAGAGCTACCGCGTATTTTGTTTGATGGGAGACGGCGAACAGGCAGAAGGGTCGATATGGGAGGCTGCTATGGCGGGATCGCATTACCAACTCGACAATTTGATCGGCATTATAGACCGCAACAAACTGCAAATCAGCGGTAACACGGAAGATGTTATGGGGCTTGAGCCGCTGGAGGAGAAATGGAAGGCGTTTGGCTGGAAAGTGGTGTCCGTCGACGGTCATGACATCGAGGCGTTGATCCGGGTGTTCGAATCGCTGCCGGCAGAGCGGGGAAAACCGACGTTAGTCATGGCGAACACGGTGAAGGGCAAGGGCGTGTCCTTTGCGGAGAATGCGGCGCATTGGCATCATCATGTCCCCGATGACCGGCAGTTGGAGTTGGCTTTGGCTGAATTGTCCCAAGCCATCGAGACTTATAAACAAGAAGGGCGGGTGGGTTAATCCATGGCCAATACCATACCGAACCGGCAAGTGATATGCGAAACCCTGCTGGAGCTTGCAAAGAAAGACCGCGACATTATGGTGCTTGCCAGCGATTCCCGCGGGTCGGCCGCCATGGCTCCATTCGCTCAAGCATTCCCCGAACAGTTCGTGGAAGTCGGTATAGCGGAGCAGAATATCGTAGGCATTGCGGCGGGACTGGCGCACAGCGGCAAGAAGCCGTTTGTCACTTCTCCGGCTTGTTTCCTCAGCATGCGCAGTATCGAGCAGATCAAAGTGGACGTCGCTTACTCCGACACGAACGTGAAATTGATCGGCATAAGCGGTGGTGTAAGTTACGGGGCGCTTGGCATGTCCCACCATTCCTTGCAAGATCTTGCCGTGGCCCGCGCCATACCGGGACTCGCCGTTATCTTGCCGGCCGACCGGCATGAGACGAAAAAAATGACTCAAGCCTTGGCAGAGTATGTGGGGGGCGTGTATGTCCGCATTGGCCGGAATCCGGTGGAAGACGTGTACGAATCGGACGATTATCCTTTCGTCATCGGCGAGGCGGTCACCATGCGCGAAGGCAATGATCTGACGATTATCGCCGCAGGAGAAACCGTGCGTGTGGCCTTAGACGCAGAGGCGCTTCTTCGGGAAGACGGTGTTTCCTGCCGCGTCATCAATATGCATACCATCAAACCTCTGGATGAACACGCCGTCATCCGTGCCGCACGGGAAACCGGCCGTATTATTACCGTCGAGGAGCACAGTATTTTTGGGGGGCTTGGCGCCGCCGTGGCGGAAACGGTCGTTCAGCATCATCCGGTGCCTGTGCGGATTCTTGGCATTCCCGATGAACCGGCCATTGCCGGAAAAACGCAGGAAGTGTTTCGGCACTACGGGATCAGCGCCGACAACATCCGAATAATCGCCCTGGATATGTTACTCGGTAGGAGGGAGGGGGATGAATAAATATGTGTTGGCTGTCGATCAAAGCACTTCAGGCACGAAAGCGGTCGTGGTCGGCAGGGACGGGCGCATAGTGGCGAGAAGTTCCGCCGATCACAAGCAGTTCTATCCCTACCCGGGCTGGGTGGAACACGATCCACTGGAACTTTACGAGAATGTCAAGAAAACCGTCCGTTCAGCCCTCGAATTGGCCGGAATCGGCGCTGGCAATCTGGCCGCGATCTCGATCACGAACCAGCGTGAAACGGCGGTGATGTGGGATAAATCCACCGGACAACCGGTCCACAACGCCATTGTATGGCAATGCCAACGAACGGCGGATCAATGCGCCGAGTTGAAAAATGCGGGCTATGAACCGGTTGTGCAAGCGGCAACTGGACTCATGCTCGATCCTTACTTTTCTGCAACGAAGTGGAGCTGGATGCTAAAGCACGTCAATGATGCGCAGTCTTTGCTCAAAGACGGCAGGCTCCTCGCCGGAACGATCGACAGTTGGCTGATCTGGAAGTTAACCGGCGGGCGTGTGCATGCCACCGACTATACCAACGCAAGCCGCACTTCTCTTTTCAATATTCATTCCCTCGAGTGGGACGAACGTTTATGTGAAATTTTCGGGGTTCCGCGCGAATTGCTCCCCGAAGTGAAATCGTCGGATGAAATATTCGGTTATACCGATGATCCGGCTCTCTTTCCCGAGCGAATCCCCATCACTGGAGTGATCGGGGACTCCCAGGCGGCGTTGTTTGGCCAACTTTGTCTGGAACCTGGGATGGCCAAGGCGACGTATGGGACAGGAACCTCCGTTCTTATGAACGTAGGCGGTACGCCGGCAGACTCGAGGAACGGCCTGGTTACAGCCGTTGCGTGGGGGATGGACGGCAAGGTCAGTTATGCGCTGGAAGCCATCATCCGTGCGTCCGGCGACAGTATCAAGTGGATCCGGGACAACCTGGGCCTGTTCCAATCGTTCGAAGAGATGGACCGGCTGATTCGGCAAACGCCCGATAACGAAGGGGTGTACCTGGTGCCGGCGTTCGTCGGTCTGGGAGCCCCTTATTGGGAACCGTTCGCCCGGGCTGCCATAGTGGGTATGAACCGGAGCACAAACAAATCTCACATCATTCGCGCCGCGTTGGAAAGTATAGCCTACCAAGTAAGGGATGCAGTGGAATTAATGTTCGCGGAAACGGGGATCCCGTTGAAAGAACTTCACGCCGACGGTGGGGCCTCCGACAATGAAGTTCTCATGCAATTTCAGGCGGATATTATGAATAAACGTGTCGTGAAATCGGAGATCGCGGAGTTATCCGCCATCGGTTCCGTTTACATGGGAGGTTTGGGAGTCGGATTTTGGAATTCGGTTGAGGAACTTGCCGGTTTGCCACGGAATTACCGGAAATATGATCCGTCGATGTCTCCTGAGGTGCAAGAACGCTTGTACACCGGATGGAAGAGGGCGGTACAATCCGTTATCCATGGGGGACGGTCCTGATCTAACGGCACGGGCGGCCCGAGTCCTGTAAAAGCATGCGCCGGGAGGTTTCTTTTCCCTTATGAAGAAAGCTCCAACGATCTTTACGCAAATGATTGTCGGCTACTCAGTCATCTTTTTACTGATCATTACCGCTCTCACCTTCTTCTCTTACCGGTTTTCTTCCCAAGTTCTATTGGAAAAAACTACTAAATATTTGCTGGAGTCCGTGGTACAGATGGGAAGGAAAATCGACGTGTTGCTGGGGGAGTATGATCATCTGTCTCAAAGGCTTGCCTATCATGCAGAAACCCAAACGTACCTGCAACAGGCCAACAAAAATCGGAATCTGAAGTTGAGCGTCAACGGCATGCAAAAGATCATCACCCACGAACAAGCCTATATTCGCCATGACATGCTGATTGAAGTTCTGGATTTGAATCAGCAATTTGCCTTTCATACGATATCCAGCCTGAGTGTCCCTGAAACGTCCTGGTACCCGCTGGTCGTGGAAGGCCGGGGGAGAATGGTCTGGACGACGAACGACATTTTCCATCAAGTGAACAACAAAGATATGATTCATGGTGTCCTCGGCGTCCGGCAAATCCAACGATTCGATTCCGAAAAATCGGACCGCATCGGGTACTTTTTCATCGTTCTCCCCCTGGATGTGATAGGGCGAACCATCGGGAACTTTATCGATGCGTCCACGAAAGTTCAGGTATTCGATCAGTTTGGGAAAATTGTGTATTCTACGGACATCCGGGAAGTGGGGACTTATTTCGACAGGCAATTGCTAAAGCACTTTCAATTCCAAAGCGAAAACATATCCGAGGTGAAAATGAACGGCGAATCCGTATATTTGGTCGCCTCGACGTCTCCTTACAGCAATTGGACTGTAACCGCTTTTATTAAGGAATCGACGGTGTTGAGCGATCTGTTTAAAGTCCAGCAAAGGATGGTAATTATCGGGATTTTCGGTTTGCTCGCCGCTGTGCTGCTAACCAGCTTTTTTTCCTGGTCGCTCGCCAAACCGATTCGTTATTTGACCTATCGGCTGAGCAGAATCGAAAGGGGGAATCTAAGGCCGTATAAGGGAACAATGACAAGCCGGGAAGTCACCGTATTGTACGAAACGTTTAACCGGATGGTCGAAAATCTGGACAAGACGATCAAAGATTTGTCCTTGCAACGGATCCGGGAAAATCAGGCCCAACTGATCGCTTTAAAGGCGCAATTCCAGCCGCATTTTCTATACAACTGTCTGAATATCATCTATTACTATGCGGTAAAAGATCGACAACATCAGGTTGCGGATATGGTGTTGACATTAAGCGAACTGCTTAGGTACAGCATCCGGCCGGGATCGGAATTTGTCCCTTTGGAGGAAGATCTGATCCAGTTAAACCGGTTTATCAAGTTTCAAATTGCCCGTTACGAGGACAAGCTGCGCATCGAAATGGATGTGGATGAAGATTTGTTGCAGGTTCCCGTCATGAAACTTCTGCTGCAACCGATTGTTGAAAATGCCTTGACCCACGGGTTGGAATCGGTAAAGGGGAGAACCTGGCTGATCAAAATTCACATTTCCCGTGTAAATCGGGACATGCTTGTAGTCGTGGAGGATAACGGGAAAGGGATGACGCCGGATCAAATGGAGAAAGCTCTGGATTTTTCCATTGATGCGGAACTCGCAAATCCTATGCATTCCGGTTTGGGGATTCCCAATCTGCATCACCGCATCCATCTGATTTACGGCAAAAAGTACGGGCTTAAGCTATGCAGGAGCGCATTGGGAGGTTTAAGAGTGGAGGTTAAAATCCCTATCCAAAAACAACAGAATGCGGGTGATTTGGCATGAAGATCATGATTGTCGATGACGAGCCTTTTATCCTGCGTACGTTAAAGGAAATGATCGAAAGCGCCGACGAAAACTGGAAGGTTGATGCCATTTGCGGGGACGGGGAAGAAGCGGTTCAACGCCTGGGCGAACAGCACTTTGACCTGGTTATTTCCGATATCCGCATGCCCGCCATGGACGGAATGGAACTGATCACGTATATCAACCGGCATTTTCCGGAGATCAAAATGATTTTAATTACCGGATTCTCCGATATCGAATACGCTCAGCAGGCGATCCGCTGCGGGGTGGTCGATTATTTATTGAAACCGAGTTCGTTCGAGGCTGTTTTCAGGTCGATCGCAAGGGTAAACGAGATGTTTCAGAAGGAGCAAAATGAAAAGCGGTTGGCGCAACGCAGATTAAAAGACGTGTTGGAGAAAAGGTTGGACGACATGCTTCTGGGACTGCCCATTCCGCATTTCGATGTTTGCCTCCTTCCGCATTTCGAGACGATGGCCGTTTTGGGCTGCTCCTATTGCGGGGTTCTGACCGGCGGCTGGAAACGTGCGACCGTATTGGCCGCCATGAAGAACGTAGCGGAAGAGCTTCTGTCGGCTTATGGCGCCGCATATGGCGTCATTCAGGAAAATCATGTGGCGGTCATTGTATTTTTTAAGCAATTTCAGCCCCGAACGGAAAAAGAAATGGCCCGGAGTTTGCTTAAGCAACTGGAACGTTTACTCAAACTGAAATTTTCGATCGGTGTTTCCAAAGTATACGACAAACTCGATATGATCCACTGCGCGTACAAAGAGGCCTTTCAATCTTTGGAAATGGCGTTGGGAACATGCGGGAACGATATCGTGTATTTTCAGGAGCTGAATCATTCGGCGATGGAGTCTCCCGACGACATCATGCGAAAACTGGAGGTCAAGAAAAACCGCAGAGTGATCTCCCGGGTGCTGGAACTGATCAACGAACAGCTTTCTTCCCATACGCTTTCCTTAAAATCGATTGCCGATGAAGTCTACCTGAACGCTACATATCTGGGAAGGATATTCAAAGAGCAAATGGGTGAAACTTTTTCCAATTATTTGATTAATTTGCGGATCAATAAAGCGAAGGAGCTCCTTTCCGATCCGGCGATGAAAGTCTATGAAGTGTCGGAGCAGGTCGGGTACAGCGATACCGCATACTTCACCAAGCTTTTCAAAAGCCGGGTGGGGGTAACCCCCTTTGAATACAAATCGGGATTGGAGGTACACATCGGAAACCGATAAATCATGTCGGCCAAAAAGTTGTGAAAACCCAATTAATATCATTTTTCCCCCATTAAAAACACAAATCGTTTTTTGTCATAATGAAACCAGATGATCCTAAGGGATTATCTCATTAATCCATGGGGGGTATGCGAATTGAGCAAGTTCAAACGAGTGTTTCTGTATGTCTTATTCATTGCCGTATTCGTTTCCGGATGCAGCTCCGGCGCATCAACGACCGATGTAGGCGGCAATGGAACCGGCGGATCGAGCGGGGAAAGTTCACCCAGCCCTACATCTTCTTCGGGAACGGGAGGAAAGATCGTCGTCGAACTTTGGACGCTCACGGGAAACAATACGACGGCGGCCGAAGCGTTGAAGAAAGAATTTGAAGCGGCAAATCCGAACATCGAGATTAAAATTACTTCCAATGCGACCGACCCGCACAAAGAGGCGCTGAAGGTCGCGGCTGCTTCGGGATCACTCCCCGATATATGGTATAACTGGGGAGGATCTTTGGGTTCGTTTTATCCCGAAAACGGCTTCACGCTGGATTTGACCGAATACGCAAAGGAGAATAACTGGGACCAAAAGTTTATTAAAGCGTCTCTGGATCTGGCCACCCTGGGCGGCCAATTGTCCGGTGTTCCGCAACATATCCGCGGGCTAGGCTTTTATTACCGCAAAGACATTTTCGACCAATACGGATTGAAAGAACCGCAGACGTTCGCCGAATTTGAACAAATCCTGCAAACGTTGAAAGACAACGGTATCACTCCGTTTTCTACCGGCGGCAAAGGCGGCTGGCATCCGATGAGAATTCTGGAACTTCTGTTTGAGCATTACGCCGGTCCCGAACTGCATGACAAATTGAATCTTCTGGAAGAATCATGGGATCACCCGAAAGTGGTCGAGGCTTATGCCAAGTGGAAGGAATGGGCGGATAAAGGATATTTTATGAGCGGTTTTCTGACTTTGGACCCCAATGAAGCGAAATTTGAGCTGTATCAGGGAAAAGCCGCCATGCAGCCGGAAGGACCGTGGTTTGACACCACCATTCTTGTGGATGAGCAAGATATGGATTTGTACGGATTTTTCCCAATGCCTACCGATCAAAAGCCGATGAGAATATCCAGCTTTATCGATATGTTCCAAATCAACAGCAGTTCGCCGAAAGAGGTGCAGGAAGCCGCCCTCAAATTCGCCGAGTTTGCGGTTGAAGTAAGTACTGCGGAAAAGCTCGGGGCTGTATTGAATCCGCCGATTCCTACGATTGGGGCGCCGATTCCGGAAGATACGCGTTTTGTTCCGGAAGTGCTGGAAGCGCTTGATCAAGGGTCGTTCCTGATAACGGACCAGGCCTTGCCGCAGGAAGTGATTCAAAAGTTCTTCCAGGCGCAGGAGATGATTATTTTTGGTGAAATGACGCCGGAAGATGCAGCGAAATTTATGCAGAGCGAAATTGAAAAGTATAAAAATAAATAATGCGTTAGACGGATGGATGGATCGGGTTTCCCTGAATCGGTCCATCTGTCCCGGAAAACCGTTCGAATGTGTCGGGGGTGGCCGGTTGAAAGGGCCTGCTGCATTGAACTGCCGAACGTTTTGTTCGTGCCGTTGAGGCGGGACAATATAGTCTATCGTCGGCATTGTGCCGCCGGTAATGTCTGTTTATGAAAGGTTTTGCTTGGGCTGTGGGCCGTTTGTTTTCAAGCGGAGCGGTTTACCGTTTTGACATTGCTTTAGACCGGCTTGTCTGTCTTCATCGATTCGTCCCGATTCGAGGTGCTGCCATGAAATATCAAATTGCCAAACCGTTTTTGTACATGTTGCCCGCATTGTTTTTTTATTGCGCTATCATTGTTTTTCCGGCGGTATATACGTTATTGCTCAGTTTCTTTGAGTGGAACGGCTCCTCCAATACGGCCAGTGTTTTTGTCGGTTTCAAAAACTATTGGAATTTATTTACCAATGACAATGTGTTTTATATCGCTTTGAGAAACAATTTTTTTTGGACCGTTGGCTCGGTGGTTATCGTCATCTTTTTGGCTTTGCTGCTGGCATTGTTGATTAATCAGAAACTGCACGGAAGAATCGTATTTAGGGGTGTATTTTATTTCCCCTACATTTTATCGGGCATTGTGGTGTCCCTGATCTGGTCGTGGATGTATCATCCCCAGTTGGGACTGCTCAACAACTTGCTGGAATCGTTCGGTTTATCTCCGATTGAATGGCTTTCCAACCCGAACATCGCCTTGATATCTGTGTTTGTCGCTTCCGTATGGCATTCGGTCGGAGCGCCGATGATTCTGTTTTTGGCAGGCTTGCAAGCGATCCCTCCGGAACCTTATGAAGCCGCGAAAGTGGAGGGGGCAAACAAGCTGCAAACTTTTTGGTACGTCACCGTTCCCATGTTGCGGGAAAGTTTTGTCATCGTTTTTGCCACGACGATCATCGGAGCGATGAAAGTATTCGATATGATTTACGCCATGACCGGAGGGGGACCGGCCCAAAAAACACAAGTGCTTGCTTCCTGGATGTATTATCAGACCTTCCAGTTTCACAATCTCGGGATGGGATCGGCGATCGCCACCGTATTGGTGTTTCTTGTCATGATCATCACTATTCCTTATGTATTGTATATGTCCAGATCGGACAAATCCCTGGTATAATCTAGGTACATTACAGCACAGCATTACCGGATGTGGAGAAAGGCGCAAGATTGGAGGACCGGCACATCTGTTGATAGAGCCGGATCTCTTATCGCTTTAAAGGCAATACGTTGGAAGACCGTCACGTCTCTTAGCGACAAGTATCGGACGAAGAACCGAAGAAGGGAGTGATTGCATGAATCAGGCGAAACCGGTGAATCCAGTGAAGGCGGTGTACCGCTCCCCATCTGGTATAGGCAAGAGGATCAAGGTCAGTTCTCTTATCAAGTATGTATTGCTTATCTTGTTCGCGTTGATATGGATCCTTCCCGTTGTATTTATGGCATTTACCGCCTTGAAAAGTCCTGCGGATCTTTTTTCCAGCGCTTTTTACCATCTTCCCAAAAAGTTCCAGTGGTCTAATTTGTGGAAAGCCTGGGAAACCGGGAAAATGAACATTTACATGAAAAACAGCTTTTTCATCTCGGTCATTAAAGTTCCGTTGGGGATTTTTATTTCCTCATTGGCGGCATTTGCGCTTACCCGCCTGAAATATCGCTGGAGCAACATCACTTTTGCCGTATTTCTGGTCGGAATGATGGTGCCGTTTCAGGCGGCTTTAATTCCGTTAAACCTTTTATTTACCCGGATCGGATTAATGGACACCCATCTGGGGCTCATGATGATTTATATCGGCTTCGGCATTCCTTTTGCCATCCTGGTATTGCGGGGATTTTTCCGAACGATTCCCACTGAACTGGATGAGGCGGCAAAAATCGACGGTTGCAGTGACTTCGCCTTATACTGGCGGATTATTATGCCGATTGCTACGCCTGCCGTCGCCACCTTGATCATTATTGATTTCCTTCATACGTGGAACGAGTTTTTGCTGGCGCAAATTTTTATCCGTTCCAACGAGTTGCGGACCGTTCCCACGGGATTGATGAACTTCAAAGGCGAATTTAGTACGGACTACGGTCTCTTGAATGCCGGGGTTCTGATCTCCGTACTGCCGATCCTGATCGTTTACTTGATCTTCCAGCGGTTCTTCGTTTCAGGTTTGGCGGGCGCGGTAAAAGGATAAGCACGGTGCGAAGTCGAAGATTCTAAAAAGGATAGTTATTTTTCCTATGGATAAAACATAAATGATGAAAGGGGAAACATTCAATGAAGTGGAACTATGGATATTCCGTACCGGAATCAAAAAAACTGAGGGTGATTATTAACACGGATGCCAAAAATGAAGCGGACGATCAATACGCCATCGTTCATGCGTTGCTGTCGCCCAAATTGATGATCAAAGGGATTATCGCCGCCCATTTCGGCACTCATCGTTCCGACCGGTCCATGGAAGAAAGTTACGAAGAAATCCAAAAACTTCTGACGCTGATGGACATACAAGGGCAGGTGGATGTTTACAAAGGTGCGGAGCGGGCGTTGGCGGATGAAACCACGCCTGTAAACTCCGAAGGGGCGCAACTGATCATTCGCGAAGCGTTAAAGGATGATCCCAGCCCGTTGTTTGTTATCTTTTTGGGACCGCTTACCGACCTTGCCTCCGCTTATTTGCTGGAGCCCAAAATCGCCGATAAATTGACGGCCATATGGATTGGCGGGGGAAAATGGCCGGAAGGCGGCCGCGAATTCAACCTGCTCAATGACATTCATGCGGCCAATGTTGTGTTCGAGTCCTCGATTCCGGTATGGCAGGTCCCGATCAATTTATACCGGACCTTTAAAGTCAGCATTGCCGAACTGGAAAAGCGGGTGAAACCTTGCGGCAAAATCGGAAAATATTTGTTCGAGCAGCTGGTCGAATTAAACCAAAGTCCCCGTTGGACTTTGCCGTACGGGGAAACCTGGGTGCTGGGGGATTCGCCTGCGGTCATGCTTTTATTGGATCATCATGACTTTTATTATGAGCTGAAACCCGCCCCCCGTTTCACTCAGGATATGTACTATGTGCACAATCTGAAAAATCGCCCGATTCGCGTATACCATTACGTGGACCAGCGGGCTACCTTTGAAGACATGTACGCCAAACTGGCTTTGAATTTCCCGCCGGAAGAGTGATTTTGGCGAAGCGGCCGTCCGTTTCTGATCCGGCGGGGTTGCTGATGGACGGAGACCCGTTGTAAGCCCGAACCGTTCCCGTTACCGTTTCTGATCCAGACATGTTGGTGATGAACTTGCCGCCGACAGAAAGACACGGTTTAAACGGCTGTCCGCCGCTGAATGGGGTAAAAGGTATCCACCGCTGAATGGGGTAAACAAACGGGTGTCCGCCGCTTCATCGGGGGTAAGGGGTAACGGGTGTCTGTTGATGATCCAGGAATAGGTATAAACGGCTGTCAGCTTTCTATGGGGGTACGGTAGACGAAATCTTTTCGTCCGTATCCCCTTTTTTCAGGTTCAAGCGTGCACGGTTCATGTCCAATTTTCTCAGATTCAAGTGCGTTTTGCTCAGGTTCCGGCGGGAAAGTAACGGATTAGGATAAATGCGCGGTGAGATTCTTCCTGGAATTCCATCAAGGGACGACCTCATACCATTCGTTTCCGACGGTGAGAACTAGAACTCTGAGTGGAGAGTTCCTGAAGGAAGGGGATAACAGCCAAATTTTTCTGAAGCAGGGGGAATTGTCTATAAAGTTTTTTGAGGATATTCACCAAGAGAGTCTTGACGATATCCAAGAACATACTGGTGATATATATATAAAATTTGGAAGACCAGGGAGACCTATTTCTGTGGCAATAATGAAACCCATTGTAGCACGGTCCGCCGACGTCACTCGAGAGGAAGAGGGGACCGTCACCATCATATTTAAAAGACCTTTCTTTCTACATCTTTTCCTTCCTCTTATCTATGTCAGCAGTTTTAGAAAAAAGCTTTTCTTTCAAATTCCAAATGGCCGTTTTGCACGTTAAATCCTACACGTTTGCAGGAATTTGTTCCAATCCCTCGTTTTAATCTGAACACGAAATCTGTTCCTTTTGTGTTAACGAGCACTTCATCCCCTGTACTGGTTTGGAGGAATGTGACTCAGAGTTACAGAGGCTTGCCTCACGGGCAACAGACTTCCCGTGAGGCAGCCAAAAAACTACTGAGCGTTAGTAATCGCGACATGTTAGGTAACCATGTCGTTTTCGTCTGCCGTATTGCAGATTAAACGAAGGCAATCCCCAATTTGATACTCTTGTCCGGTCTTTGGTCGACATACTGTTCGTAAGCTTCCGCCGCCTGTGCAAAAGGAACGACAGGATCAATGATTTCTTCGCAATTGATTTTACCGGCGGAAAGCAGCTCCCAACACGTATCCTTGATTCGTTGGAAGTCCCAGCGCGGATGATCGGGGTTCGGCTCGCTGCAGGCGCGGGAAAAAATAATTTTCGCATTGTTGAAATGGGCCTCGCGGCCCCAATCCATTCCACCTTTGAATGGTCTTGCCCAACCGACATATGCGATCGTGCCGCCATATGCCAAACCGCGCAGCGCTTGCTGAAGGGCAAGCTCATTGGCGCTTGTTTCAATGATCGCATCGACGCCCATTTTGCGGGTATCTTTCTTGAGCAGAAGACCAACATCTTCTTTTGTCGGGTCGAATGCCGCATCGGCTCCCGCACGCAGCGCAACATTACGCCTTTTCTCAATCGGGTCGACCACAGCCACATACGTCGCTCCCGCAAGTTTGGCCATCTGTGTGGCAATCTGTCCAAGCGCTCCAAGTCCGAATATTGCCACCTTATCCCCCGGACGAATATGGGCATCCCGGATTCCGCCCAGCGCAAAATGCGCGGGGTCGTAACAAACGGCACTTTTCCAGGACATATGATCGGGAACTTTGAGCAGTTCATTGGCATGCATCACGTGGGTTTCCCGGATTCCCCCGTAACCGCAGACACGGTCGCCAACGGAAAAGCCCTCAACTTCCGAACCTGTTTCGGTAATGATCCCGACAAACTGGTTGCCGAGATTCCAGCTTCCGAATGATTCGGATATTTTGTCGTTTTCAGGTCTGGGCAAAAATGCATGCCATTCTTTGTCATAGTAATCGGCAATATGCGGACTTTCACCGCGGAACGCCGCTAGCTCCGAACCATGCTTGGGCGAAGCGTACTCTACCTTGACTCTTACCTGGCCGGGATGTATTTGCGAAACATCCTGGTACGGCAGCAAAGCCGATTTTCTTGGGGCAACGGCAACCAATTGTCTGTACATGAGTATCTTTCCTTCCTTTTTTTTTCTGAAGATATGTCAATATGAACCGGCTTCCGCAATACCTGCTTCAGGATCGGACAAGGGAAAATACTCCAGACCCACATAACCGTCATAACCGGCTTTTCGTATCGCTTCAAAAACGGCTTTATAATTGATCTCGCCGTTGCCCAATTCATGTCTGCCGGGATGACCCGCAGCATGAAAGTGACCGATTTTGTCCAGGTTTTGAGTAATGGTATTGATGAGGTCGCCTTCAGTAATTTGTTGATGGTATATATCGTATAATATTTTGACATGATTGCTTTCGACCTCGGCGATTATTTCAAAAGCTTCGTCCGAACGGTACAAAAAGTACCCTTTATGGTCCACTTTAATATTCAAAGGTTCCATGAGCAACGTGATTCCGGATTGTTCCAGAAGAGGAACGCATGCCTTTAATCCTTCAATTAAATGTTGACGTTGTACTTTTCTGGACATACCCGGTATTTCATTACCGACCTGGGTGATCAGACGTTTGCAATCCAGTTGCTGCGCCACTTCAATGGATTCTCGCAAGCCGGTTATGTATTCTTCTCTTTTCGAAGCATCAACAAGGCTGACGAATTTGGTACAAAACGTAACGACTTCCAGGTCAAGCTTCTGTTTTAACTTTGCCAATTGTCCGATATCTTTGTTCCACCACGCCCAAAACTCAAAGGCGCCGATACCGAGTTTTTGAATAGCAGTCAGGCTCTGGGTCAAATCGTTTTCTCTCATGACCGCATCAATGCAAACCGACAATTTCATCCGGTCCCCTCCGTTCCTCAATAAGTCAATGCAACCTGAATGATTTTTTCAGGATTTTCATCTACCAGCCGGTACGCATCGGAAATATTGTCATAAGGAATTTTATGCGTCAACAGATTGTCCAATTTCAACCGGCTCAGCAATTTCAAGCATGTCTCGGTTTTCCGTTCCTTGTTCCACATATGAGATATCGCCGGATCTATCCCCGCTGTCTGAGAACTCCGTATTTTGATTCGGTTATGGTGGAACTCTTCGGACAGATCAAGGTTGCTGCATGCGCCCTGGTACCAGCCCAGCGCCGTTACTGTCGAATCGGGAGCAGCGATGCGGATGGCTTCGTTCAAGGCTTTCTGATTTCCGGTTACTTCAATTACCAAATCTGCTCCTTTGTTTCGGGTCAATTTGCGGATCTCATAGGCAATATCCTTGCATTCCGCCGGATTGAAAACGTAATCCGCTCCGTTAGCCAGAGCAGTTTGCAATCGCAAATCAAACAGATCGATGCCTATGACTTGGAAAGCCCCTGACATTTTTGCCATTTGCACGATCATTTGCCCCAGAACGCCCAAACCGGAGACAACAACGGTATCGCCTAATTTGATCGGCGAATCCAGAATTCCGTTGTAAGCTGTCATCAGATTCGTGAAGAAAATGGCGTGTTCAGGTTTCACGAAATCGGGGAGTTTTACCACTTCATCAGCCGGTTTCACGACAATGGATTGATGCGGTCCATGCGAATATACAATGTCCCCCGGTTTGATGTCTTTCACTTGATTTCCCACTTCCGTCACTTTGCCTACGTTGGAATATCCTATAAACCAAACGCCGGGATCGCAACTGCGAATCGGGTAATTCCAGGTTTCATTTTTGTCCGACTCGACAAACAGACGGATTGTCCGGTCATATTTTTTTCGGAAAAATGGAGCTATTCCCCGATAAATATTCATTTCGGTGCCGTGGCTGATTCCCGAAATCATGCTTTCTATTTTTACATCATGAGATTCGATCTTTGGATCGTCCGCTTGTTCGATAACCAGTGTTTTCGGTGCCAAATATGTTGCAATTTTCATCGCAGAATACCTCCAATATTCAGATTTATTTGATGAGATTTTATCTTGGATTACATTTCATTGAGTTTAATTGAGCCCCAAATAGCGGCCAATCTATTTGGGGCGGCGGGACTTGAAAACGGGCATGACAAGTTTAGGCATTACCATTTATTTGGACAGTATTTTGTTAATTTCTGCAATAGCATTGTCAACTTCTTCCTGAACAGGTTTTCCCGCCATGATATTGGTTGTCATTTTCGGCAACGGACCATTTGGCCACGCATCGATTTGGCTCCATTCCGGAATCGGCATATCCCCAGGTACAACTCTCTCGGTCTGTTTCACAAAGACACTCAACCATTCATCATTGCTAAAGTAAGGATCACTCATTACTTCCTTGTTGGAATTGAGCAAGGACAGGCGTTTTGAAGCTTCAAGCTGAATTTCTTTCGATGTGAAGAACTTCACCCATTCTTTGGCAGCTTCGACGTCTTTTGCCGTTTTCATTATCGATATGGGTGCCGCAAAACTGATGCTGGAAGGACCGTCGCCTGTTTTGCTCGGCAATACTGCTGCCTTGTATTTTCCTGCCATTTGAGGCGCCACTCTTTCTTGCGTAGCCCTGAAGTCTGCACCCGCTCCGATGACCATGGAGGCTTTACCAGCCAGGAATTCATTATTCGGATCAAAGCTCGGATCGATAATTCCTTTTGGAGCCACGTTATGTTTATAGACGATATCCTGCATAAACTGCAATGATTCGATTCCTTCCGGGGTATTAAACGCCGGTTTCGTCAAATCATCACTGAAAATCTTACCGCCAGCTTGCGCCAATATCGTGAACCAGGTTTGGTCGAAGCGAGCCTGGGCATTTCGGAAGATGACACCGGCACGAATAATATTCCCGCTGGAGTCGGTTTTCGTCAATTTTTTTGCATATTCAATCAATTCGTCCCATGTCTTTGGAGGCTCGGTTAATCCGGCTTCCTGGAAATGTTCCACGTTATAGAGCAGTGCCCGGGTATCGGCACGCCAAGGAATGCCGTAAAAATCGTCTCCCACTTTCACTTCGGACAGGGTGGAAGGAATATATTTGTCCATGCCGATTTCTTCGGCCAAATCGTTGATTTTCATTGGACCATATTTGTCGCCGCCCATTTTTACGAACGACTGAATAAAGAAAAGATCGGCCACATCCGGCGCATCGCCCCCGGTACTGGCTAATGTATATTTATTTAATGCTTGCGACCAGTCCAGAATTTCAAATTTCACTTTTATGCCGGTTTGTTTTTCAAATCGCGCGGTGATATCGTTCATAAAATCAGTCGAAATACTGGGATCGCTGCCGTAACGTTGCAGCCAAACCGTAATTTCCCTGTTTCCGTTATGCTTCGGATTTGTCGTCTGCGAGGGCTGATTTGGCGTCTCTCCGACGGAAGTGTTGGTTGTCTGGCCTCCGCAGGCAACAACGGAAATCAGAAACGCTAACCCAATGAGATATAAGCTTATTTTTTTGACGGTTTTGTTCATTTTTATCATCCTCCAGTCTTGGGAATCGAATCAAGAGCAATGTCCGTTTGCAAACCGCAAGATGAAAAGACATACTAAATGCCCCGGCTCATTCCTGTTTACAGTTTCATTTTCCTATTCGCCCCCTCATTCAAAATGTGAAATCGATTACACATTTTGCGTTTTTTATTATGCATGATTGGATAATAGATAACTTTTTGATTATGCCTAACCCTTGATTGCTCCGTCTGCCAATCCGCTTATTAAATGTTTTTGCAGGAAGCCGAAGATAATCAGAATCGGCAAGGTGGTAATCACGGAAGCGGCCATAAATAGCGATACCGACGGCGTAACGCCGAATTGGCCGATGAAGTCATGTATTCCCACCGACAAAGGTTTGAATTTTGAATCCGACAAAATGATGCTTGCCCACATATATTCATTCCAGGCCAAGATAAACGCAAAGATTGCGGTTGCAATGATGCCGGGGATCGAAATCGGCAAGGCGATTTTGAATAAAATCTTTATTTTTGAGCATCCGTCGATCATAGCGCTCTCTTCAATTTCAACAGGCAATGTGGAAGAAAAATAATTTTTTAACATTAATGTACAAAACGGTACGGCCCATATACTGTAAGCCATAACAATGCCCACGGCGGAATTGTTTAATTTTAGATCGAGCATCATGAAATAAAACGGAATGATCGTCATCACACCCGGAATCAATTGCGACGACAAGATTAAAACAATGCTCGTATTTCTGATTTTATAGCGGAATCTGCTTAGACTGTAACCGGCGAAACAAGCAAGCATCACGCAAATCACAGTGGTGAGTACGGAATAAATCATGGAGTTTTTCAAATAGCCCAATAACGGCATAATGTTGAATACGGTTAAGTAATTTTTTAATTCCAGTCGGCTCGGCCACCAGGCAGGCGGAATCGACAAGATTTGTTCCGCCGGTTTGACGGATGTCACAAACATCCAATAATAAGGAAACAAAGCGAATACCGCGATGCAGTTCAACATGAAATAATGGAATGCCAGCTCCCATTTATTTTTCGTTTTCACGAGTGTCCCCCCTTTCTTTGTTAATTTTTAAATTCGTTTTGAACTCTCATTTTGATGTAAAAGATGGAAGGAATCAGTGCAATGAAAAACATGAGTACGCTAATGGACGATGCGATGCTGTATTTGTAATTGATGAACGCTTCTTGGTAAACTTTTACGGCCAGCACGTTCGTCATATCCACGGGACCGCCTTGTGTCAACAAATAACTGGAATTAAAATTGTTAAATTGCCAAATAAATTCCAGCAACAACGTGATTTCCACAACGGGCATAATAAGCGGCAACGTGATTTTGTAAAATTGACCGGTTTTCCCCAGTCCGTCAACAGTGGCGGCTTCGTAATAATCTTTCGGCACACTTTGCATAGCCGCCAAAAACATGACGACCATAAAGGGAAACATGTGCCATACGTTGACGATGACAAGACTAATCATCGGCAAGGTAACCGGTCCGAATCCCCATTCGGTGTTTCCCAGGAAGGATATCGGTTTCTCAATAATCCCCAAAGTCATTAACAAACCGCTGATGGGGCTAAAACTTTCGCTGTATAAAACTTTCCACACTGCGCCCATAACAACAGGGGGGGTAATCCAGGGAACCAGAAATAACGTCCTGTACAACCCCCGTCCCCAGTAAGGTTTGTTTAGCAATTGTGCGGAATAAAGGGCTAGAATTGTTGATATGACCAAAGAAGCCAAACTGAAAAAAAGGGTATTTCCGATGATTCTTAACAGGTCCGGGTTTTTTAAGATTTCGGAAAAATTTTCCAGTCCGACAAATGACCGTTCCGGATTCAATAATTCAACACGATAGAAAGACATTGCGATCGTTCTGATACTCGGATACAAGATGACCGCCGTGATGCACAATAATACCGGAAGAATCAAAATATAACTGATATACCGGTCGAGAAAAGAAGATAATGACTTTTTGAATTGAGTGTCGGCCCGCAATGGGGTTCCTTTATTTACAGATGTTTTATTCATGCGGTTTCAACTCCCGATTCGTGAGATCTTTAACGGACTCTCTCTCTACGAAAGAGGCATGCAGGATGAGTGTTTTTACGCTTCTGTTTTTGTTTTGAATCCGGTCGATAATCATGCTGACCGAAGCTTCCCCCATTTCTTTGAGCGGAAGGCCTACCGACGAGATCGGAGGAGACAAAATTTCCGCGTAACTGTTATCGTAGCCGATAATGGACACATCATCGGGAACGCGTATCCGATGTTTGTAAAGCGCTTGTAAAACCCCGATGGCCAACACGTCACTCGCTACGAAAATGCCTGTTGGCAAGGTACCGCTCAAGATCATCTCTTCCATTAATTCAAAACCGTATTGGGACAAATAGTTGTCGCACAGCTTTATATGTTTGCTGTTCGGGGTCACCTTCGCTTCAGTCAGGGCTCTCAAAAAGCCTTTGTATCTTTCTTCTTCCACTACGTTCATGGAGGTATTGACGCCAATATATCCGATATCTCTATGATTCAGCTTCAACAGATGTTTCGTTGCCAGATAAGAAGCTTCAACATAATCGATTAAAACTTTGTCCACCCCCATCACGTCCAGAGGTCTTTCAACCATAACAGTCGGAATTCCCATATCGACGACTCTCTGGACATTTTCCTTACAAACGGCATTGGTAAATATGATCCCTTCCACCTTCCTGGCCGCCATCTCTTCAATTTGCTTCCTTTCGCGTTCGGGATCGCCGTAAGTGAACAGTCTCAATATTTGATAGTCCTGTTCATCCGCCACTTCGTCGATGGCTTGGGACAATCCGGCGAAAAACGGGTTCGGATAAGCCCGGGGCAATATGTGACCGATCATCTTCGTTTTTTTGTTTTTCAAACCTTGCGCCACTTTATTCGGAACGTAATTCAATTCGGCCAAAGCTTTTTCAACCAACTCTCTTTTTTTCTTTGAGACATAACCGTTGTTATGGATTACCCTCGATACGGTTGCTGTAGAAACTTTAGCGTATTCAGCTATATCTTTAATTTTTAATGTCATTTCTCACCACTCCTGTTCCGAAAAACTGAAAACGCCTACATTTTCATTATGAAGGCTGTTGAAAAATAAGGTGTACTTTATGTTTGGTGCATCAAGACCCAATCAGCTTCATATGAAAACGAGTACATATAACCGCCTTTTTCACTACCACATTAAACAAATGTTGCAGTCCAAAGTAAAAGGGTCATCATTCATTTTGGGCCCCAAGACGCTTAACTAACAAGTTTTAAATGCCAAAGGGATTATACCTATCAGCTTCTCATGTCATCATTATACTCGTATTTCAGAGTGCACCGCTGATGAAGCGGAAGTATAGGTAAACGATTACACATTTCTGTACGCACAGATTCATTTGCTTTTTATTTTAGAATCATGCCACGAACATTGTCAACCATTATTTTGTTTTTTCACCAATTCATTTCTTACGAGGCATGGCTTAGATACTCTGGTGTCAACCACCGAAAAATAAGCTACGTTTTCCTTAAAATAATGCATAGATGATCCCATTCGGGCGGTTGTAAACTATCATTACAACACAACGATACGAAAGGATGATCTTTGTGACGGCAGAACAACAGGTTCGGGTGGCCATCATCGGCCAGGGGAGAAGCGGCAAAGTCATACACGCCGAAACCTTAAACCGGCTGAAGGACAAATACGCGATCGTGGCGGTAGTCGATCCCTTGGAGGACCGCCGCAGGAAAGCGAGCGAGGCGTACGGTTGCGAAACGTACTCGGATTATCAGGAACTGTTTGGCCGTACGGATCTCGATCTCGTCGTCAATGCCTCTCCAAGCCATCTTCATGTTCCGGTTACCCTCGATTTGCTGCAAAACGGTTTTCATGTGCTTTGTGAAAAACCGTTGGCCAGAAGTGTTCAGGAAGTCGACAGGCTGATCGAAACGGCAGAACGGACGGGGAGGCGGTTATACGTATTTCAGCAGTCCCGTTTTGCCCCCGCTTTCAAGCAGCTCCGTAAAGTGATCGATTCCGGAGTCATCGGGCGCGTGGTTCAGGTCAGCATTGCCTACAACCATTTCGCCAGAAGATGGGACTGGCAGACGAGCCGGAAATTCAACGGCGGCAATTTGCTGAATACCGGTCCGCATCCGGTCGATCAGGCGCTGCAATTGTTCGGTACGGATGTCATGCCGAATGTCACCTGCATCATGGACCGGGCCAATACTTACGGCGATGCCGAAGACTATGTGAAACTGATCTTGCACGGAAAAAACAGGCCGGTTATCGATGTGGAGATCTCTTCTTGCTGCGCTTATCCAAGCTTCACCTATCATGTTCAAGGTACGCGTGGCGGCATTAAGGGATCGCTGACACGGCTGGATTGGAAGTATTACAAACCGGAGGAAGCGGAACCGAGAGAATGGACCGGCACGCCGCTGAGCGACGCGAATGGGGAACCGGTTTATTGCAGGGAACAATTAAAGTGGTATGAGGACCATTGGGATTATCCGGACGAATTTGGATTGGGACCGTTCAACGAAATGTGCAAGGAATTTTACGAAGTGCTTTATGGAACCATCACGAAAGGCGAACCGCTCGGAATCACGCTGCAGCATGTTCGCCAGCAAATCGCTGTGATGGAAGAGGCCCATCGCCAGAATCCGCATCTGGCGGATAGCCCGATGATCGGGTAACAACCGCATGGATTATCTGATTGACGGATGGCAAATGAACGATGGACCAGGTGACAGGCAACCCCGTCTAACCAAATAAAACTTAAGGGACAAATAACCAACTTGTCGCAAAAACGAATGGACGAATGACGAATTGTCAAATGGAAGATGATCCAATCAACATATAACTAGATGGCGGATAAATATAAATAAATGATGGATACATCAAACGCTCAGCGTAGGAAAACGATTGAGCCCGGCACATGAAATACGGTTGAGCCCGGCATATTGGGCAAAAACCGGTGCCGGGCTTTTGGGCATTTACCGGTTATGAAACCGGCAGGTTCAAGCTTGGAAAGGGGGAAAGCCTTATGAAGCATATCCCGTTTCTTATCAGGAACAGCGGCAGATTGTACCGCAAAAATCTGATGATCGTATTATTTATTACTTGCGTGCCTATTGCGCTGATCGCCATGAGCATATATTACTTCGGAACCGGCCAAATGGAACGGGAGATCCATCGAACACACCGCGCGCATTTTATGCAAGTGAAGGAAAGAATTGAGAACGAGCTGTCGTTACTGGAACAGACGATCAGCCGCTGGGCTTATCACCCCCGGTTTAACGAAGGACTGAGAAATACGGATTTAAGTTACTACTTTGAAACGGCCCGTGAAATTTCCCAGTCGTTGTTGGTGATGAACGGGACCCATCCCCTGGTGAAACAGGTCCGCTTCTATTTTGCCGATAAAGGAATCACGGTTTCTACCGACGAGGGGGTAGTCAAAATGAGCGGCGAAGAGATCCGGGAAATGAACGAATGGCTTGACCGCAAGCCGTCCCTGTTCTGGACATACCGGTATCGGGATCAGGGTCAGGGTGACAAAGAGCCGGGCCGGCTTGACGACCAGGAAGGGGCGGATCGGGATGACGGTAAAGCAGAACCAAGTATGGATCACGGAAAAAAAGGACCGGGTTCCCTCTACACTCAAGAAGGCTACGATCAAGAAGGTCTAAGCCGGGATCAAGGGCACGATGGGCCGGATGAAATTGTTTTGCTCCACAAAATTCCTGTCGCCTCGCATCAACCGTACGGAGCGCTTGCCATCGCGCTGGACAAAAAACAATTAAATCGGCTGATCGGCGAGCTTCATACGGAAGGAGAAGGAAGCGCATTCATTTTATCCCCTGACAATCAATGGATTACGACAGGCCGGGATGATCCGGTATTGCCGGATTCGCTTGAGGTTGCGCTGCGCAAAGAGATCTCCGGAAGAAAGGACGGTGCGGAATCGTTCAGTTTCCGGTGGCAAGGCGATGAATATTCCATCTCCATGGGAGAATTCGCCAAATTGGGCTGGCGGTATGTGTCAGCGACACCGATGTCGCAATTGACCCGACCGGTTGTCATCATGTTCCGGTTCATTTTCGGTTTCAGTCTCATCGGATTGTTCATCGCCGTTTTGCTGGCCTTGGACGCTTCGCGGCGCATTTACCGTCCTATTCAACGGTTGTTTCAATTGTTTCAGGAAGACAAACCGGTATGGCAAGCCGGCAAAGATGAAATGGAGTGGGTTGAGCAGAAATGGAAGCGGCTGACCCGGGAACGCGAAATTTTGCATGAACGGTGGGAACGCCATCTTCCGGTTTTGCGTGAAGGTTTTTTGTTCCAGTTGGCGCATGGCCAATTTTTATCCCGTTCCGAAGCGGATCTGAGAGAGTTGATGAAACAATACGGGTGGGAACCGGACGGTAAAGCGTTTGCCGTACTGATGATTCAGCTCGCGGGAATTTCCAATCAAAACAACAGTTTCCTGGAAAGCGATCAGCCGTTGGTCACGTTCGCCGCGGAAAATATTGTCAAAGAACTGGCGGAGAAAAACGGCATGGAGGCGAAAGTCATCCATTTTCAGGATCTTTCCATCGGCGTCCTGACTTTGTTCCCAGTAAGCAAACCGCAACAACAGTTAAAAAGTGAGTTGATCCATTTCTCCCGGCAAGCGATGGATACGCTTACCTCCATTCTGCGCGTGCAAGTTACCGTCGTTTTGGGCAAACCGGTCTGTCAAATCAAGCAAGTGAGCCAATCGTTCGAGGAGGCTTATCAGGCTCTCTGTTTCCGGAGTCTGCAAGCGGCAAGCGAAATTATCGATCTGGAAGTTCTTTTGTCCGCTCAACGTCCGGTGTTCGATTACCCTATCGATGAGGAAAACAACATTATCCGGGAATTAAAAATGGGGTCGGAAGAAGGAGCTGTAAAAGGAGTGGAACGCTTTTTGCAGCATGTGCGGTCCAAGGCGGGAAAAGAATATCTCGTACAGCAATGCGCCATCCAGTTGTTGGCCGGCATTCTGCGCATGGTTTCGCAATCCGGCGTCGTTTTGCCATCCTCATGCGAGGGTGTGAATGTATATAAAGAATTGGGCGAGCTGCGCGAGACGGGGGACATGCTGGACTGGTTCCGGCGCAGGATCATCCGCCCTTATATCCGGGAAGTTTCGGAAACGTTCAATTTGCAAATGAAAACAAAGGTGGAAGAAATTCTCTCCGCGATTCACGAACATTACCGCCAGGATCTCTCCCTGGATTCTTTTGCGTACGAATACGGCATCAACCCGTATGTTTTGAGCAAGTGGTTCAAGAAGATTACGGGCATGAATTTTATCGACTATTTAACGAATTTACGTTTGGACAAATCGAAGCAATTTTTGACGGAAAGCCATCTGAAAATTCAGGAAATCGCCGAACAGGTCGGGTACCAGCCGTCGTATTTCATCCGCCTTTTCAAGAAACATGTAGGAATGACGCCCGGACAGTACAGGGAATTGTACGCCAAACAAAGAGGGCAAAAATGTCCTATTGCAGGAAATCACCCATCCCCATAAGATCAACGTAGAAACGGAAGGATCTGCGCAGAAACGGAGGGATTTCGCAGAAAAAGAAGGGTTTGCAGAAACAGAGGGGGCTGCACAGAAACGGAGGGATCGACGTTGCAAGAGAGAAGTGTGCGGAGGAATGAACAAACGGCTCCTGTAAACGTGAAGCGGCAAAGGATGTGGAAGAACTTCCTCAGGGACAAATATTTATACTTGTTAGCGCTTCCGGGACTCCTGTTTTTTCTTCTGTTCAAATATGTGCCGATGTGGGGGGTATTGATCGCATTCAAAAATTTTTCTCCCTATACCGGTTTCTGGAACAGTCCCTGGGTCGGGTTCGAACATTTTGTCCGGTTTTTTTCCGGCGACAATTTTATCATTTTGTTCCGAAATACACTTGTGATTAACCTGCTGCATCTGATTTTCTATTTTCCGCTGCCGATTCTGTTGTCGCTTTTGTTGAATGAGCTGAAACATATCGCCTTCAAGCGGATCATTCAAACGGTCATTTATTTGCCGCACTTTTTGTCCTGGGTCATCATTGTCGGCATATTTTATCTGCTTTTTTCCAGCCAGGGCATCGTCAATCATTTTTTAATGGCTGCCGGGTTTGCATCTTTCGATTTTTTGACCAACCCCGATATTTTCTGGGGGTTATTGACGGTGCAAAGCATGTGGAAAGAAGCCGGATGGGGGACGATTATTTTTCTGGCGGCGATCGCCGGAGTCGACCCGCAACTGTACGAAGCGGCCCGCATCGACGGGGCAAACCGTTTCCGGCAGGTCTGGCACGTGACTTTGCCGGCGATCAGGCCGGTCATCGTCATTTTGTTGATTTTGCAGATGGGACATATTATGGATGTCAGTTTTGAGCAGGTATTTTTGATGATGAACGGCGCAGTGTCCCACGTGGCGGATGTTTTCGACACGTATGTGTACCGGACGGGAGTGTTGAACGGGCAGTTCAGCTACAGCACGGCGGCCGGATTGTTCAAATCCACGGTCGGCCTGATCCTCGTTGTCATTTCCAATTACTTGGCCAAGCGGTTTGGCGAGGAAGGTGTTTACTAATGAATTGGAGCAGCCGGACGAGTTGGGGCAGCCGGGTTTTCGATATCGCGAATATCTTGATTCTTTGCGGAGTGGCCTTCCTTACGCTGTTTCCGTTCTACTACGTCTTCGCCGTCTCGTTTACCGAACCGTCGGAGTATATCCGGAAACAGGGATTCGTTCTTTTTCCCGAAGACTGGTCTCTTGATTCTTACAAATATTTGTTATCGACCTCAACCTTCGTCCGTTCGATCAGTGTCAGCGCTTTTTTGGCCACAGTGGGAACGGCCTGCAGTTTGTCGGTCACTTCCTCTTTGGCTTACGCGCTGTCCAGGAAACGGTTTCAGATGCGCCGGACCATTATGCTTCTGATCTTGTTTACGCTCTTGTTCAATCCCGGCATCATTCCGCCTTATTTGCTCGTGCGGGATCTCGGTTTGATCAACAGTTTGTGGTCGCTCATCCTGCCTGTGCTGACCAGCGGCTGGTATGTCCTGTTGATGCGGAGTTTTTTTCACAGCATTCCCGACAGTTTGGAGGAAGCGGCCCGCATTGACGGCTGTAACGACATCGGCGTATGGTTCCGGGTGATCTTGCCGCTTTCCTTGCCGTCGCTTGCGGCGTTCGGGCTGTTCTTTGCGGTGAACTATTGGAACACGTTTTTCCATGCGATCCTTTACATCAATGATACGAAAAAATGGCCGCTGCAGGTTTTGTTGCGGAATATGATCATTGATTCTTCCACCGCCGTAGGCGGCGACATAGCCGCCCAAATGATGGCCGAACAGCGGATTCCCCCGCAAACGTTGAAAATGGCTGCGGTCATTATCGGCACCGTACCGATCGTTGTGGTCTATCCGTTCCTTCAAAAGCATTTCGCCAAAGGGGTTATGCTCGGCTCCGTGAAGGAATGATGACATCCCACTGTTCAGCCCCTTAGCATGTTAACTAAGGCGCTGTCCACGAAAGTTTATCAAGGAGGGGTAAAGATGGCAAAAAAACAAAAAGGCGGAAGCAAACGGTTTTTGCTGACATTTCTCATCTTCTCACTGGCGTTGATGGTCTCGGCGTGTGCGGGAGCGGCGCAAAACCCGGAAAGTGCGGAATCCGGATCGCCCGGTCCGGGAACGTCAGGCCAGGGAGCGTCAAGCCAGGAAACGAAGCAACCGGAGAAACCGACGGAGATCAGTATTATGACGGTATTTTACTCGCAGGAGCCGCCCGACAGCAACAACGTGATCTGGAAGGAAATCGAGAAACGAACGAACACGAAGCTGGACATTACTTGGGTGTCCCCGAACAACTACGATGAAAAGGCGAATGTGACCCTGGCCGGCGGGGATATTCCCGATCTGATGTACATCAATAATCCTTCCGATCCCCTTGTCACGCAAATGGCCAAACAAGGCGCTTTCTGGGATTTGACCGATATGGTGAAAAACTACCCGCACCTGATGGAATTTCCGCAAGACGTCTGGATCTACACTTCGATCGACGGAAGAAACTACGGGATTCCCCGCGTCCGCAATATCGACGGAAACGGGTTTCTGAACATCCGGAAAGACTGGCTGGACAATCTCGGGTTGGAAATGCCCAGAACGGTCGACGAACTGTACGATGTCCTGTACGCGTTTACGCATAACGATCCCGACGGAAACGGAAAAGACGACACTTTTGGGGTAGCCGTGGCGGGAAGCAATTCGGGAAGTTTTACGGAAATCGAGTCCGTGTTTAACGCTTCGAGCCGATGGAAAGCAAAAGACGGAAAACTCATTGACACGACGTTGGAACCGGAAATGAGGCAAGCGCTGGAATGGCAAAACAGAGCGTTTAACGACGGGATCATTCAAAAAGATTTCGCGGTAACCACCCGCAGCCAGGCCATTGAAATGGTCCAATCGGGCAGAGCGGGGATGAGGGCCGACTCCGTCGACCAATCGTGGCCGGATACGGTGGAATTGCGCAAAACCAATCCCGAGGCGGAAATGCTGCCGCTCGTATCCCTGATCGGGCCGCAAGGCGAATATGTGAACCGGACGGGCGGTTTCTTCGGATATTACGTCATTCCCAAATCGGTTCCGGAAGAAAAAGTGAAAAAGTTGTTGGAATTTATGGATTACGGCGCTTCCGAGGAAGGACACGTACTTGCGAATTTCGGATTCGAAGGGGTCCATCATAACGTGATCGAGGGAGGAATTCGCGTTTCGACGGAGCAGGCTGTAAAGGATAATGTGTCGCAGCAAGTATTCGGCCAAATTTTTATCCGTTTTGATAAATACCAGAAAGCCTGGTTTGTCGGAATGCCCGTGGAAGTATATGAGCGGAACAAGAAAATTATCGACGAAAGGGCGAAAGTGAGCATTCCCGACCCGGCCATCGGCCTGATCTCCGATACGTATTTGCTGGTAGGAAAAGATTACGACCAGAAAATCAGGGACATGAAGACGAAAGTCATTATGGGCCGGGAGCCGCTGGAAGCCTGGGATGCGTTCGTGGAATCGTTGAAGAACGATGCCCAGTATCAAAAAATTATCGCGGAAATGAACGAAGCTTATCAAAAGCGGTTGAACCAGCAGAAATAACGAAAGGAAAGCGAAAAGGCCCGTTACAGGAAGAAGTCCGGCAGGCCGGGATGTCGACGGTTGCCGGACTTAGCGGATACTCAAACGGTGCGGAAAACAGGTGGAATCTGGCGAAGTTTCGCGCACTCTTAAAACACTTTCACCGGAATGTACTATGTAAGCTTTATCATGAGTCGTATACTGCCGAATTACTCCCATCCCACACCCGGCAACCGGCCATCATTAATTTGATTTTACAAGGTTTTAACATGCTAACCATTGCCAAAATGGCCGGTCATTCGGAGATCAACTCGCCAAGTCATTACTATACGCACGATACACACGCTGAAAACTTTGTCCAATCCTATGTGTACAACCTTGTAAGATCAGGCATATCCAATAACATCGGCCGCCGGGTGTACGATGGCTTTATTGGCTGGAGACGAGCTGCGGTTGACAGAGGCAAAATGTATTCATACGAAGAAACACAAGCATTTCGTCCCGTAGATTTATTTTATATTTAAACCAAGCATTAACGATCACGAAAGAACGCTCAAGTGGCTTGAAGATAATTCAGAGATTCTTCAAAAGCAGGCTAATGACGTAGTAAAGCCTATGATCGCAACGAGTAAAGCAATTTCTTCTGCTGTTCGTCCGGATTTAGATGTATCACTGAAGATAAAATCCAGACAATTACAACAGTTGATGGATCATTGTGCATCCATTGAGTTGCTGAAAATGGAGAACCTGTCAGCTGACTTCGTTAAAACAAAAGCCCACTTTCTCTTAGTTGGAGGCAATGGGCTTTTGCCTACTTGCGGAATCTGTGGGGGCGCAGTTGCACAGATCACCGATCATGATGCCGATCATCCGGTTCAGATGCCCCGTAAAGCGCCACTTTCCGAAGGGCTTTCTCAAGCCTGGGGACAATTTGGGACCAATCAAATTTCAACGCATGGTTGCGCGCTCTCTCCCCCATTTGCTGCCGGACGCCCTGATCCTGTAAAAGGTAAATGATATGCTCGGCTAATGTTCCTATATCGCCGGGTTCCGAAAGAAGAGCGTTCGTTCCGTGTTCCGCATATACGGAAATGCCGCCACATTTAGTGGATACTACAGGAATACCCGATGCCATGGCTTCCAGCGGGGGTAAACCAAACCCTTCATACTCGGAGCTAAATAGTAAAAAATCCGCCTGCCTATACCAGAGCGGCAGTTCAGACTGAGGGGGATTAACGATGAATTTGATGGGAAACGAAAATCCATTCAACTTCGGCGGCGATTGGCAAACCCAGAGCACGTTAAATCGCCAGCCCGCATTCCAGACAAGCTGCAAGGAACGCAGCGCTAATTCGAACCCCTTGAAACGCTCGCCAGGCGCGCCGACCAACAGAATCGTCCCGTTGCTCGGAGGCTGGCCGGGATGGAAACACTTTGTATCTATGCCGTTGGGAATAACGGTGCTTGTTCTCCCGAAACGGCATTTCAGGATGTTCGCCAACACCGGGGATACCGATGCGATTGCCACGGGTTCGGCGTACAAAGCGCGAAGTGACGTACGAACAGCGGCAAAGCGTCCCGGTTCGACATCGTTAAACAGCCAGGGATAACCCTGCTCTAAGTATAGGAGTGGAACGCGGCTGTTTTGACTTCCCTCCAACTGGCTGATCCAACCAAGAACGGCGATATCGCAATGTTCAAAATAGGGGAATACGCTTTGTCCCTTCGGGATCAGGACGGCTTCATCCGTTTCGACATTGGTCCATGAAGGCAGAACCGAATCTCCCGGTTCTCCGACATAAAAGGCATGAATGCGGTGGCCGCGCCGCTTCAAATGGTACATATGTTCAAGCAAAATCTTCATGCCTCCGGTCAAATGCCGATGCGGCAACAGGTAACCAACGGTGAGTCGCTTTGTGCCTCGAACGGATTTTTGCTCCCAAATTCGGTCTACCTCGAGTTCTGTGTTCTCACCTGGGGGTGCGAATGTGAAGATTTGTGCCCCGCCATCGCTGGTTTTGATCAGGTGATAGCTGCACTCAAAAAGGTGAAAGTCAAGTAAATGCCACCGGCTTCGGTGAGTTTCATGAATGTTACCCAAATAATCTCCCTGTAAGGATGGATAAAGCGGCGTGGACACGATGAGCGCTTTTTCCGTATGACGCAGCAGATGGTGAAGAAGTGCAATACCCTCTTCCTTCGGGAAATGTTCCAACACGTCGATGAGCAAAATAATATCGTATTTCGGGAGCTTCTCCAACAGATCGCGTACATTCCCGTAATAAACCTGATTATAAACGTGATCATGAATCGGGTTGCGGTAACCCTCGTACACTTCGATGCCGTCAATCCTTACATTCCACTGTTCTTTATGATACCGTCCGAACGGAACCTCCAATACCTCGCGACACAGAAGTCCATATTTGCCGAAGCCGACCCCAACGTCCAGAATGGAACGGGGCCGCTCCGCCATGATCTGTTCCAACAGGTGTGGAATCGCCTGATAATAACTGGTGGGCATTTATAAAAACCTCCTTTGGTTACGGTCATAAACCAATTAAGCACAGGGGCGGGCTGGTCTGTAAGTGAAGGACGATGTTGCCATGTCTTTTGCCTGCCGCATCCACATAGCTGCTTGCCAGCCCGACAAGCGGTTCCAGACGCTCGGAATTCGTACTGCGGGCCGCTTGAAACCAAATGACGGCTTGAGCGAGATCACCCGACGAATGCGCGATAACACCAGCCAGGACCACCTCGGCGAAAGACAGAGTTTCTCGCCGTTCCATGCACAATTCCAGAAATTCGCGTCGGCAATTCAGAGGAGCTGACAGGAACGCGGCCATCGCTCTGACGGGAAGCCAAGGAACCGCCAAACCGGGCCGCAGTTGACGCAAAAATTGAAGCAACGCATGCCATGCGCCGCTTCGCAAGAGTGCTTGCTGGCACTGGCGGCAGGTCGATAATGGAAGAGAGCGGACGCTATCGCCCTTAAGCAAGGCTTCCACCGCCGAGAACGAAGGATCCAATATGGAAATCTGTTCCATCCGCTTCATTCCGGTCAACAAATCGTTTTCTTTCATCGCAAGCGCCCACAGGTAAAGGTGGCTTTCCTTCCGGTATTCGGGTTGTTCCGTTAGCTGTTGCAGCAGCATGCGAGCTTGTTCGTCCTCCTTGATTTGGATGAGAAAACTGGCGTAAAGAATGGGGTTCACCGCCAATTTACCCGGCTGCCCTAGCAATCTCCTGGAAGTTTCGGTTTTCCTGGCATCGATGGCCGCTTCCAGCAAAACATTCCGCATGTGTTGAGGAATACGGTCACCGTTTTCGGATAGGAAAGCGAACAGTTCTTCCTCCGATCCAAGCACAAATGAGATCCATGCCCAACGATGCCAGGCCGGACCATAACCGGGGTGACACTCGAGGGCTTTCCGGTAGTGGCTGATCGCCTCCTGCATGCGAAACAAGCGCTCGTATATCGTTCCGGCTAAATAATGACTGCGATACGTCCCCGAACCGGATGAGGTTGAGTATTTCAGGGGATTCTGCCCAACTCGTAACGCTTGCATAACGGCTTTCAGCGATTCCGGCAGCCGCCCTCTTTCCAAGTGAAGCGTGGCTTTGAGCTCCCATAAATCTGTAAAGTCAGGGTAGAACAGCACCGCCTCGTCAACCAGGCTCAACGCTTCTTCCACTTGGCCGGTTTCTCGCAAGCAAAACACGGTTTTTAAAACAAGATCGGATGTAAATCCGGCGAACACCGGTGTTTGGGAGATCAGCGGCTGAAAAATGTGGAGTGCGCGAGCGTAATCGCCTGTTTGGAAATACTCCGTTCCGAGTGCGTACCTCATACGCAGATCATCGGGGCTTTGTGCCACCACTTTCTGCAGGATGGCCAGGTTGCGCTCATTCTTCTTTTTCCTGATCAGCACGTCGTCCAAATACCCGTAATGGCGAACCGTGAGAGGTGCATAGACAATCCGGGAGCCGGGAATGGCGATGATCGATGGAACGATATCCTCATGAATTGGCCCGGTATAGGTGATGCGGGGGTCGTTGCGAAACAAGCGGCATACCGAATCCGTCACATATTCTTCTCCCGGCTGCGCGCCTACGAAGTTGATCATTTGAATATAGCAACCGTAAACATCGGGTTGTTCCATCAAGCGGTTGAGTGACGCAACATCCGTATCGCCCAGTTCTTCGTCCGCGTCAAGCACAAGAATCCAACGGCCGGTCGCCAACCTTAGCCCAGCGTTGCGGGCTTCCGCAAAATCCTCGTTCCACGGAAAGTCGATGATGGCAGCACCGTAGCGTAGAGCGATGTCACGGGTATTATCTGATGACCCTGTATCGACGACAATGATTTCCCGCACCAGAGATTTCACAGATTGAAGGCAACGATCGAGATGTTTCTCCTCATTGCGGACGATCATGCATAAAGTCAATTCCGGTGTTTCCAATTGATTCTCCCTCCTTAAGAGAATCCGTCTTCAAACGGAGCCGCAAGCCGTGAAGCACGGATCAAACCGGCTTGTTCGGGTGTTCCTTTCCATTGATCCAGATGACTATCGGCCAGATAGACCATCGTTCGAATGAGATGCTGGGCCTCCAGCGGGTTCCAAGGCTCTCGGACGTCCAGCAGCCTTCTCCAGGTTTCCATGATGGATAAAGGTTTTTTTCCTGCGGCGAACGCAATGCGGACGGCGAACGGGAGTTCCCCGGAAGGAACGTGTTCCGGAAACGGAAGCATCTTTTCCTTGGTTCGAAGCCAGTTTACCCAACCTTTCATTCGTTCCAAGATCCCATGCTTATTTTGCGGGTTTGTCATGCCGCGCAGGCGTCTGAGAAGGCGCTGTGTCCCTTTGATGTCGCCGCTCAGCAATTTGCATGTCAGGGCAACCTCGGCATACATGTCCTTTGGCAGCCGCATTTTCCACTTATGCGTCAGCAAGGAAGCGGTACGGTAACAGCCGGTTTCGAGCAGCAGTGTCAGGATTTTGCCGATTGATTCCGGTGTATTGATGTTAAATCGTTGCAGAATGAGGGAGTAAAGTTCGCTTTCAAGTCCACTACATTTCATAAACCGAAACAGCCGGCAAAGAGGCGGATTCAGACTTGGCTTTACACGCAGTGCAGCCATGTACCAGTCCACCGCGACGGTATAGTCGCACAACGATTCGTGCAACAATCCGAGCGCATAACAGGTTTGGTACGTTCCGATGCCCTCTTCGGTATGAAAGCCTTCCGGTGCGGGCCCAAGCTGGTATGCTTTGAAGAATGAGGCCTTCGCATCATCCGTCCTCCCGAGCGCCATTTCACAGCTTCCTCTGATATGCAGCAGGTCGGTGTAGGTCGGATAACGTACAATACCTTCTGCGCAAACTTCGATCGCCTCTTCCGATTTTCCAAGCGCCTGCAGGCAGCGTGCCTCGCATTTAACCAGAAGGTGAGCGTAGCTTATATCCGGCGAAACTCCGGCGCGTGCCTTGCGAAAAACATGTAGGGCCTGCTCCGTTTGTCCAATTCGCAGGTATTCGACACCGAGATTGTACAGAAGAAACGGGTCGTCCGGCGTTTCTTCCTGTGATTTCAGAAGCAATTGCAGATTCCGGTTCACCTTGTTCTTCTTCTCGATCACACGATTTCGGTATCCATCGTGGTGAATTTTTACATTGCTCATATGAAAGACCGCGTCCGGTTTATGCCGGCAAATACTCGCGGCGATTTGCTCGTGAATTCGGCCTTCAAACCGGTGCTCCTTGGCCCTGCGAAACATCCTAAGTACCGGGTTAATCGACGTTCCCTGATTTCCATCGCCAACATAATTGTGTACCTGCAAAAAAAACCCGTCGTATTCCGTATGTTGAGCGCAAAGAAGCAGCTTTTCCCGATCGGCTTCGTCGAGAGTTTCATCAGCGTCCAAAAATAAAATCCAGTGTCCCGTCGCGACATCCAATCCTACATTGCGGGCCATGGCAAAATCGTTCTGCCATGGGAAATCGATCACACGGGCGCCAAACGCGCGAGCGATGTCCGGTGTCTCGTCAGAGGAGCCCGTATCTACCACGATCATTTCATCCACAACCCCTTTCACACTTTGAAGACAACGCTGCAAGTGTTCCCTTTCGTCTTTAACGATCATGCACAGCGAAATCCGAGGGTGCGGCATGTTCGTTCCTCCTTTCAGCGGCATTCCAACTCGTATGCCATCCGGTAGCCGTAAGCAACCGAATGCTCGTATCGATCCGCTGCAAATCCGTGTGAAAGGCAGGGTGATGAGGGGCCTTTTCCAGGCTTTCCAAGAGCAGATTTCGGGCCATCTGAAGGTAGCTTAGCGAAGCGCCGATTCGGGCGTTTTCGTGACCGGGTGATCGGCTCAGCACTTCCTCAAACAGTGCGGCGGCATGGTCGTAGTGTCCTTTGTCGTACACAATCTCTCCTAGCATATAAAGACCTTCGACATCCAGCGTGTCGTCTCTCATCAAATTGAGCAGACAGTCTGCCGCCGGGAGAATAAAACCATGGCGGTACAATAATTTTGCCAACAAAAGAGAGAAAGAAGAATCCAGCCGGGAGAGTTTGTGGGCGATCCGTGTCAATTTACGCTTGACGGCCCTCTCCATCAGTTCGGGTATCAGGCACCGGATCGTTTGGTCACAGCATATGGTTTCTTTTATTTCCCCTTCCTGAACATAGTGATCCAGCCATTCAAAAGCCCGCTGTTCATCGGACGACAAATGCTTATAAAACCGGTATGGCAAGTCAAGTTCCTCGCTCCAGCGGCATAGTGCGGAGTCCAGTATCCGGGTTCTGTTTTCTTCTGAAACGTCCGATTCCTGCACATGCATTCGTTCGAACGCTTCGCGAAACTGGCCGGTTTGCATCAAACATTCCCTGAATAGTTCATTCAGATTGGGGTCCGGCGCATCTATGGTTTTGAGCAGGCTTAAAGCTTCAGCGTAGGCACCGATATTTGTCAGTAGACGGGCGACCAGCACTCGTTCATCTTCGCACACAGGCGCCGTTACCGCGCGTAGCCGTTCCATAATTGTTTTGTCCGGTATGCCAAGTTCCTGCAGGGTATCGGCCCATTCATGCAATCCGGGTTCATATAAGGGATTGTCTGCCACGCATGCTTCATACCACTCGCCTGCTTGCTGCAGTGACCCTAGCTTTCGGGTAATCCGAGCCAACGCGTAATGAGTACGAAACCCGCCAATGCCTGTTTCCGTGACGTACTTCTGAGCGATTTTCCCGTATTGTGCCGCTTTTCGGTAAGCCTCATAAGCCTCCTGCAAGCGGCCCGTACGGGCTAACACATCTCCCAGAAGGTGTTGCAGATCCGGGTAATCGGGATATCTGCAACTTTCCGTCTGAAGTAGCTGGATCGTCTCCTCCCAACGGCCTAGTTCGATTCCGACTTTCGCGCTGTCACGGATCAGCGTAGGTCGATAGGTGGCCTGCAGAGGGGTACTTTCACGGGCTAAGGCTAGTATTTCGGCAGCTTTCTCGGGCATTCGCATCTGGCAGTAGGTGACACCCAGATTGTAGAGATGGAAGGGGTCATTTGGTTTCTCTTCCAGTATGCGGTTCAGGATGCGAAGATTGCGTTCGACTTTCTGTTTCTTCTCCAGTTTTTCGGGCATATATCCGTCGTGAAGCAGCATCAAAGGGGATGACTCGATCTCAGCTTCGGGGATGAACTTCCCATCCGACGAGACGATCTGCTCGTGGATGCGACCTTCGAAACGGTATTCGCGATCCCCGCCCCTACGTAAGAGGCGTACGGGATGGAAGGTCACGCACTCCCAAGGTTGCCTGCCTACACGATTGACCATTTCCACCGTCAAGGCATTCGCACTTGTTTGCATCAGACATTCCCGCAAACGGTCCCCACCGGCAATCACTTCTTCATCGGCATCGATTATGAGCACCCAATCGGCTTTCGACTGTGATAACGCAATATTTCGTGCTTTGGCGAAATCGTCTTCCCAAATGGCCGGAAGCACAGTAGCCCCGAAGGTAAGGGCAATGTCTGCAGTGCCGTCAGTTGATCCCGTATCGACGACGATTAATTCGTCGGCGATGTGACGTATGCTTTCCAGACAGCGGAAGAGCTGATCTTCCTCATTCCGAACGATAAGGTGAACTCCCAGAAGACGATCGGACATGATGAACTCCTTTCTTTAAGAAAGGAGCACATGGTAACCCATGTACTCCCCAAAATTTACGTACCCTGTGCATTAAAGAACACATCAATTGTGGTCGGTTGACCGGATGTCGTTGACTTGTAGGATAGTCGCGTATACTTCAGGAACCGCTTTGGCACGAGCACATCAACCGAACCGACGCTAATCGGGCTGGCTGTGCTCACATCCACAAACCAGTTCGTCCCATTGGCACTAATTTCAACTTGTGCATCCACTGTGTTCGAACCGGGCCCAGCATTATAAATAAAGAAAGAGTAAGTGCCCAATACGGAAGTGTTCACCATAGCGAGCGGGGTAAAGTTATCCCCGGTGACAACGCTGGTATTCGGGATCTCCAGAAAGCTTTTTTGAGAGATCGACGTAACACTGTCCAGTGTGCCGCCGGCGATCGTTGCACTTTGCACAGCCGATAACGTCCCAGCAGTAATGGTTGTGCCTAGGACAGCAGCAAGCGTTCCGGTGGTAATCGTGGCGCCCGATAATGCGTCCAACGTACCGCCGGCGATCGTTGCACTTTGCACAGCAGCGAGCGTACCGGTCGTGACCGTGGTACCCAGAACGGCTGCAAGCGTTCCGGTGGTAATCGTGGCGCCCGATAATGCGTCCAATGTACCGCCGGCAATCGTTGCACTTTGCACAGCAGCGAGCGTACCGGTCGTGACCGTGGTACCCAGAACGGCTGCAAGCGTTCCGGTGGTAATCGTGGCGCCCGATAATGCGTCCAGCGTACCGCCGGCAATCGTTGCACTTTGTACTGCTGTGAGGGTACCCGATGTAATGGTAGCTCCCCCGACCAATAATTGGGCGTTGGAATCGACGGCCAGCGCCCTGCTTGTGGTCCCGTCCTTACCGAATATTAATGTGCGTAGGTCATCGGCGTTGGTATTAAACGCTGAAAAGTTTGGCATGTATTCTCACCTCCTTTGATACAGGCCATGAGCTCCTTGATCAAAATATGGTGGAATGAGAAATCATGCTTGTACGTTTACCTTCTCTTCCGAAAACAGGCGGTTGACCGATTTTGAAATGGATCGCTATGCTGAGGATTGCGCCTGGTAATAGACGTCTATCCGAACCGTTTTATCCTGATCCTGCGACTGTAAGGCAACTCGTGTAAACCGCAGGAATCTTGTCGGAACCATCACTATGGTTTGTCCGGGGGGGACCGTTTCTTCCCGATCCGTTGCATAATGCTCTCGGTCAGGACTAATTTCTACCCGTACTGTGGCGGGCGTATCACTATGGTTAATCACCGCATAGGAATAGGTAATTTGTCTTGCGGTCTCCTGTGGAGGCAGAATCGTCCATTCATGTTGGACCTCGATGTCGGTAAATTTTCGTTGCCGAAATACTCGGGGTGGAACAGGCCGATTCAGGTGCACCACAATTCGCCCTTTTCGATCGACTAAAATGGGACGTATGCATCTTTTCCCGTCGGAACCGTAAATAAGCACACTGTCGCGGCATGCCTTTAATCGGCGAATAGACACAGAAGTATTCTTATTTTTTTTACGTCCTCTTCGAGCCGGTCTCCGTTTATCGTTGATGCATTTCAGTTTCTGATGTCGCAGGCACTGGCAATGTGCTCGATCTATGCATTTTTTTTTAACGTCTAACTTGGGCATACCATTTCCTCCGGGTTCTGGTTCATATAGGATATGAAGTTCTGCAGGATGGAGAAACGGCTAACGCCCGCTAATCAAGGGATGTCTGGTAGGTATTATTACTTTATGAATGAAGGGGGGAAGCTACAATTTGCTCATTTAGCCCGCTTCGCCTGTTTCTGCAATCCTTTCGAAGGGCTGTCACACATGAAGTACATAATTCCAGAACAATTCTTTTGGGCCGAAAACATGATCTTTTAGGCTGATTGCACATGAAGGCGCCAAAAGCATCTCCATTGGTTGTGTCGGCAATTGCTTGTGGTAAAGCTTGACCATTTTGCCTTATGACAATTGGAGCAGGAAACAGCAAGTCCGAACCCGTGTTGCTTCCCGTACCTCCCGCTCTGATAATTGTCGTATTCACATCCGTAGATGGAGATACCTATACTTCAAATTCCGTAGAAACCTTAAAAGAAAAGCTCCAAAATTCACTTGATGAATGAAACCGTTTTGAACCGCTGTCGACGAAAAATTGGGCTGCTCTCCAAGAGTTTCGTCCTTCATTGATATGTGCATAAGTAATAGTTTCCGCAGCGTTGGTTACCGAAATGGTTCCTTTTGCGCCTCCCCTAAACGTACCGTTTTGGACGGAAGCCACGGTGTCTATAACTTAAAAGAAGTGGTCGTAGTCACTCGAGTCGTTCCAGCCATATTTACCGTTTCAATGGTTCGGACATCACTGCTGTTGATTCCGCTCATCGCTATCTTTTGTACTCCGCTTCCGGCAGGTGTATCATTAGCTGAAGATGAAAATACCCGGACTTGCGAGCCGGGACTGTTCGACTTGAGTATCATTCCCATCGTTTAGGATTTGATATGTCGTTATTGAAAAGCTAAACGTTGACCATAACAGTAAAAGATGCGGTTATTCGTCGTCAATACAGGTTTCGTTGCTTCTGCAATATATTGTAAATAGCTCTTTGAACTAGTATATACCGGTGAAAAACTACCGCTTAATATGGATCTGCCAATAGCGAGCGCATTCATTCCTACTCTATATCGGGTTCCAATAACAATAAGCTCCCGAGTTCTGTTACCATATTTTTAAAAACGGTCTATGGTGACGCGAACCAGAAAACGTCCTACCTTTATGGGGCAAACGGCCAAGTTCGGAAGGTGACCAACTATGGGTCAAGTGTATACGTATACCCACAACCGTCTGGGCGAAGTAGTAGAGGTATTCATCAACGGCAAGCGGCAAAAACAAAACGCATATAAGATATGATGACTTCGCTAAACAAATCGGTGATAAATCCGATCTCAAACGATTCGCTGAAGTTACCCCTGCAGGGAACTTTTTTTGCGGTATTCCCGCGGTGTCACTCCTGTCATCTTCTTAAACATGCGATGAAAGTGGGTGAGATGATTGTATCCGGTGCTAAGGGAGATGTCCTCCACGCTGCGGTCGGTCTGTTGCAGCAACCGCATCGCTTCTTTTAACCGGGTTTCGTTCAAATACTCCGTGAACGTTTTTCCGTAAATCAATTTGAACAAGGCGCTGAAATACGTCGGCGACATGGCGGCTCTGGCGGCCACATCCTGCAGTTTAATCGGAAACATATATTTCTCTTTAATAAAGGCGACCGCTTCTTCCAGGCTTTTGTGGTGAACGCTCATCATGCCGTGTTCGCGTTTATGGCGGATAAACCGGTCGTATTCACGTCCCGCGATCACCAGCAGCTTTTGCAAATTGGATTTGACGACCAACTGGTAACCTTCCATTTTCAACTGAAGTTCTTTCATCATTTCAACGATGAGATTTTCCACCTCGCGCTGGCAGGAAAAAGACAGGTTGAGCTTGGGCAACAACTGGTCGTTCATCTCGACGAACGGCTGGATAAAGATGAAATTGACGAGACTTTTCATATTGGAAAAGTTCACAAGCCCCCGGTCGAGCAAAAAGGGCATGAAATCGATGTGGGCGATTTCGGCTTCCTTGCCGGGAAAGAACTCCAAAGCGTGTTCGTAATCCGGAGGGACGGAAAACATGTCCCCCTTGACCAGCACGGCTTTTTTCCCGTTTACGATATGCAGGCAAGTCCCCTTCATGACATAGCATATTTGGAAATATTCGTGGGAATGCGGGGCGTTATTCGGGAAACTGTCGTTCCTCTTCACTTCAATCTTGATGGGAAACTTGGAATCCATAAATTCCCTGTAATAGTAATAACGCATAGTTGATTCCTCCCGCGGCCGGATGAATCGTCCGCAAAGATCTAAGTCCGATGGAACATGCACAATCGGAAAACCCCCAACCGCCATCTTCAAGGAAGTTTCATGAAAGTGATTCCATATTCAGTTTATCCTATTCTTTCCGACAAAACCAGTAGGAATATGATTCGTAAGGAGCGTTTTCACGAAGCCGTATCCTGTTCAGGCTGAGCCGCGGGCCGTGACTCGGAGATTACTGCCGTGCGGTATTCGACCACCGGAGCCCATGGGACAAAGATGGAATAATAATGGGAAAAATCAATATATATGGAATGAGAAATCGATATCTATGCGATTCATTCATGCAACCCTTTTCATTTTTAAGCCTGGCCTTAGTTACCATGTTGGAGGGAGAGTCTGATATGAACGTCAAATTGTTGCCGGATTCCCGGGAACTGGGACGCGCAGCGGCAGCTTATGCCGCCGGCATACTGAAAGAGAGGATTGCCGAAAAAGGAAAGGCGAGAATCGTTTTATCCACGGGCGCCTCACAGATCGAAACGTTGGAAGAGCTTATTAAAGCGGATGTGCCATGGGACAAAGTGGAGATGTTCCATCTGGACGAATATATCCATTTGTCGGATCAGCATCCCGCCAGTTTCCGCAAATATTTGAGAGAACGGTTTGTTGAAAAAGTGCCGTTGAATAAAGTCCACTATGTTTCCTGGGAAGGGGATCTTAAGGAGAACATCGCTCATCTGACCCGGGAAATCCGCAAAGAACCCATTGATCTGGCATTCATAGGCATTGGCGAAAACGCCCATATCGCTTTTAACGATCCGCCGGCCGATTTTGACACCAAAGAAGCGTTTATTATCGTTGATTTGGACGAAACGTGCAAGAGACAACAAGTCCGGGAAGGATGGTTTTCTTCGGTTGATGAAGTTCCCAATCGGGCGATCACGATGACGGTCCACCAGATCATGCAGAGCGACATCATTATCTCTTGCGTTCCCTACAAAGTGAAAGCCCGTGCCATCCGCGACTTTTTTGAAAATGACGTCAATCCGCAAATTCCTGCCACCATATTGAAAACCCATCCCCGTTATACTCTGTTTCTCGATCAGGATTCCGCTTCCGAGACGGATCCGAAGTATTTGGCCGGCCGGTGAAAAAGCGGCCGTTATCGCGTGTTGAACCGAATTTTCAAACAAGATGAGATAAAAGCAGGAGGGATGAATGCGATGAAAACATACGCAATCGTGGGTGCAGGCAGCCGAAGCACGTCGATGTTCGCGATCCCGCTTACGACGGAATTTGCCGATGTGGCGAAAATCGTCGGTGTGTACGACCCGAACCGCAAGCGTTCCCGGCTTTTGCAACAGCGCTGCGGCGGAAGTTTCCCTGTATATGAGGACTTTGAAACGATGATTCGCGAAGGGAAGCCGGATGCCGTCATCGTCGCCACCATCGACCGGTACCATCACGAATATATCATCAAGGCGCTGGAAATGGGTTGCGATGCCATTACCGAAAAGCCCATGACGATCGACGAGGACAAATGCAACGCGATCCTCGAGGCGGAAAAACGTACGGGGCGCAAAGTGACCGTCACCTTCAACATGCGTTTCAGACCTTTCGTGGTCCGCATCAAAGAGCTGCTCCGCGAAAAAGTAATCGGGCAAATTTTAAGCGTCCACTTTGAATGGTTCCTGGATACGAAACATGGAGCGGACTATTTTCGAAGGTGGCATCGCAGGAAAGAAAATTCCGGAGGGCTGCTTGTCCATAAATCGACCCACCATTTCGATTTCATTAACTGGTTGCTGGAAGAAGAGCCTGTGGAAGTTTCCGCCTTCGGGTCGCTGCGATTTTACGGGCCGACCCGGGAGCAAAGGGGGGTGAGGTGTTTAACCTGCCAATACAAAGACTCGTGTGAATTTTATTTTGATATCGGCAAAGAGGGATTGCGGGAAATGTATTTGGAAAGCGAGGATGTCGACGGGTATGTCCGCGACCAGTGCGTGTTTTCCGACGAGATTGATATCGAAGACACCGTTAGTTTGAATGTGCGTTATTCGGGAGGAACCGTGATGAGCTATTCGCTGACGGCCCATTCTCCTTTTGAAGGCTACAAACTGGCAATCAACGGAACGGAAGGGCGGTTGGAGGCCGAGACGTTCCATGGCGAGGTGGGGCCGTTCGCGGGTAAGGACATCAACCGGTTGCGGGTATACAACCGGAAAGAGGAAGAGATCACGTACAAGGTGCCGGTAGCGGGCGGACCGCACGGCGGAGGGGATGAGCGGCTGTTAAAGATGCTTTTCAGGGGCAACATGCCGGATCCGCTTGGCCAACAGGCCAGCTCGTGGGACGGCGCGATGTCCAATGCCATCGGTTTTGCGGCGAACCGTTCGATGAAGGAAGGCAGAACGGTACGCATTCGGGAATTGGTGAAAAAATATTAGAAAGAGTGATGCTGTGATGCGAAGATTTGCTTTCGTTTTGGCACTGATGTTGCTATTGCTTGCGGCTTTCGGTTGCGGCGGAAACGAACCGGGCTCTTCAAGCGGTCCGTCCGCCAACACCGATACGGGCACGCCCGCTTCGCCTGCTCCGGGCGGAAACGGCAACGGTTCCGGCAATCAGGAGAACATTACGCTGCGTTTCGCATGGTGGGGAGGCCAGTCCAGGCACGATTACACGCTGAAAATGATTGAAATGTACGAAAAGCAACATCCCCACGTCAAGATTGAACCGGAATATGCCGGATTCGACGATTATTGGAAAAAACTCGTTCCGCAAGCGGCGGCGAACGATCTGCCCGATGTCATTCAAATGAGCGTCGCCTATGTGACGGAATTTGCCGAAAGGGGTCAGCTGGTCGATCTTGCCGAGTATATGGAGCAAGGCTTGCTGGATAAAAGTTCGATCCCGGACAGCTACCTGGAAATTGGCCGACACGACGGCAAGCAATACCAAATCACCTTGGGGGTGAATGCGCTTGCGGTGATTGCCGATCCCCAGATGATCGAGGATGCCGGGGGAACCGTGCCGACTGAACAATGGACCTGGGACGACCTGGAAGAACTCGGAGCGAAATTGAAAGCCAAAGGAAAAATGTTGACAGCGACCATCGATCACCGGAATTTCCTCAATTATTATTTGCGTTCCAAGGGCCAAAGTCTCTTCAGCCCGGATGGCGGACTCGGATACACGGACGACGGATTGTTTGCCGAATATTTCACCCGTTACAAAAGAATGTATGACAACGGTTATTTCCTTAGCCTGGATAAATTCGCGCAGAAAAAAGGAATTCCCGAGGACGACGAAATGGTCCTGGGCAACGCCGCATTCTCTTTCTCCTGGTCGAACTTGTTCGTCGCCGATTCGGCGTTGGCGAAACGTCCGCTCGACATTTTGCCTCCTCCGGGGCCGGATGCCGATCAAGGACTGTATCTCCAGTCGAGCCAGGGGTTGTCAGTGACGCAGAATTCGAAACATAAAGAAGAAGCGGTGAAATTCGTCAACTTCTTCATTAATGACATCGAAGCGAACAAAATCATGCTGGGCGAACGCGGAGTACCCATTTCCTCCAAAGTGCAGGAAGCGATTAAACCGTTATTGAGCCCGGAAAGCAGCAAAGTTGTCGATTATATCGCCCGGGTGGGAGAGATGGTAACCTCCGGCAATGTGATTGATCCGGTGGGAGGGGTGGAAGTCATCAAGTTGCTGAATGACCTCGCTGAGCAGATCGCTTATAACGCCATCACCCCCGAAGAGGCGGCAGCCAAGTTCCGGAAAGAAGCCACAGCCATTCTGGCCAAGAACAAGTCATGACTAGAACCTGTCATAGGGGCTGATCATTCATGAAAAGACTTCTGGAACACGATAATGTGGTCGGGTACGTTTACTTGTCCCCGTTCATCCTCGGTTTTCTCATCTTCACGTTATACCCGATCCTTTCCTCCTTTTATTATTCGTTTACCGGTTATAATTTGATGGAGTCCCCGAATTGGATAGGATTGGAAAATTACCGTACGATGTTTCTTGACGATGAGAAATTAATCAAGTCGCTGAAAGTGACGTTCACCTATGTGTTTGCCAGCGTTCCGCTTCGTCTCGGATTTGCCCTGTTTGTGGCGCTGTTATTGTACAGAACCGTCAGCGGCGCAGGGTTTTACCGGGCGGCTTATTATCTGCCTTCTCTCATCGGCGGCAGCGTCGCGGTCTCGATCATGTGGATCCAGGTATTCGGGGACCAGGGGCTTGTCAATGCCATGCTGGGCCTGATCGGCATCCATACGAGCATGTCCTGGATCGGCAATCCGTCCACTTCGCTCGGGACGCTGATCGCTTTGTCCGTGTGGCAGTTCGGGTCATCCATGCTGATTTTTCTCGCGGGGTTAAAAAATATTCCCCAGACGTATTACGAAGCCGCGAGTGTCGATGGGGCGAACCGGTTTCAACGTTTTTTCAAGGTGACGATTCCGTTGCTCAGCCCCATCATGTTATTTAACCTGATTATGCAGACGATCTCCGCTTTCATGACGTTCACTCCCGCCTATGTCATTACCAGAGGGGAGGGGGGCCCTCTGGACACAACGTTGTTGTACTCTCTTTATTTGTTCCGCAGAGCTTTTACGTTTTTCCAGATGGGATACGCCTCCGCGATGGCTTGGGTGATGCTGTTGATTATCGGCCTGATTACTTTTATCTTGTTCAAAACTTCCGTTTATTGGGTCCACTATGAGTCGAAAGGAGAAAAGTAGCATGATTCGGAACCGTTTTCGGATGAAGCAACTCTTTTATCATTTGGTTATCGGTTTTCTGGCATTGGCGATGATTTATCCGATTGTTTGGATGGCGGCCAGTTCGCTGAAACCGAATCATGAAATTTTCGCCACGGCCCATAGTTTGGTTCCCAGCAAACTGGAGTTTGGCAATTACGTAAGCGGATGGAAAGGGTTCGGCTCGAACAGCTTTTCCGTTTTTTTCAAAAATTCCTTCATCATCGTTACCCTTTCCACCGTCGGCGCGGTCGTTTCTTCCGCGTTTGTGGCCTACGCCCTGGCGCGCATTCCTTTCAGGGGCCGGGTGTTTTGGTTCAGCTGCGTGATGATGACCATGATGCTTCCCCATGACGTGACGATTATCCCCCAATATGTCATGTTTACGAAACTGGGGTGGTTATCTTCCTTCAAGCCGGTGATCGTTCCCCACTTTTTTGGGACGCCGTTTTTTATCTTTATGCTCATGCAGTTTATCCGGACGATTCCCTCGGAACTGGATGAGGCCGCCAAAATCGACGGTTGCAGCAAATATTCCATTTTCTTCAAAATTATTGTGCCGCTTCTGGTCCCCGCGTTGGTAACGACTTGCATTTTCTCGTTTTATTGGAGATGGGACGAGTTTATCGGCCCGCTGCTTTATTTGAACAAGCCCCATCTGTATCCCGTATCCCTGGCGTTGAAAATGTTCCTTGATTCGGATTCCGCCAATAACTGGGGAGGCATGTTCGCAATGTCGACGTTATCGCTGCTGCCGGTTGTCGTCGTATTTCTTTTCTTTCAAAGGTTTATCGTGGAAGGGATCAGCACGACCGGCTTAAAAAGCTAAGACACGTTATGAAGACATGCGGATCAGACAGTTGGCAAAGTCCCTGCCAAGGGGCGGGGATCCGGTCGAAAACCATATGAGTATCCATCTTTTGAATGACAACTATATGAGGGATAGCCATTTGAGCGCGCAAATCCATAATCAGGGGTGAATGAAATGGAGAATACCGGGAAGAGCGTGTTTTTGGGGAAACATTGGCAGGATCAACGGGTGGTGCAAGTGGTCGTTTCCGAAGGAAAAATTCGGGAAATCAGGGAAACGGATGAGCCTGCCGATGTATGGATTGCACCCGGATTGATCGATGTCCAGGTGAACGGGATTGGCGGATGGAACCTGAATTCGGACGATATCACTCCCGGCGTGGTGCGGCAAGTCGTGCAAACGTTGCACCGGTACGGCGTGACCCGGTTTTGTCCGACGGTGGTGACCGGCCCGAAAGAAAGAATGCTCCACTGTATCCGCACGATTGCCGAAGCTTGCGAAGCCGATCCGCTGGTCAGACATGCCGTCATCGGCATTCATGTGGAAGGGCCGTTTATTTCGGACGAGGACGGGCCGCGGGGAACGCACAACAAAGATTGGGTGCGGGATCCCGACGAGGCGGAGTTTCAACAATGGTGGGAAGCATCCAACGGCCGGATCTGCAAAGTGACACTGGCTCCCGAAAAGCCCGGAGCGGCGGATTTTATCCGCATGTTGAAACAAAGGGGCATCGTCGCGGCGATCGGGCACAGCGCCGCAAGCGAGGAACAGATCCGTCAGGCGGTGGAAGCGGGCGCAACGATGAGCACGCATCTGGGCAACGGCGCCCATCCCTATATCAAAAGGCATCCCAATTATATTTGGGCGCAGTTGGCGGAGGACCGTCTGTGGGCGGGCCTTATCCCCGACGGACACCATCTGCCTGCGTCCACCCTGAAAGTGATGATTCGCGCCAAAGGCCCCAAGGCGATTTTGACAAGCGATGCGGTCCATTTGGCGGGAATGCCGCCGGGGCGATATGTGACCCACCATAATATGGAGGTTGTCCTGGAAGAGAACGGTTTTTTGCACCTGGCCCACACCCCGGACATTTTGGCCGGTGCCGCCACGCCGTTGCATCAAGGCGTACAGTTTGTGGCAAGGTCGGGCATATGTTCGTTGCCTGATGCGATCCGTATGGCCTCCTTGCATCCGGCGCAACTGTTTGGCCTGGACCGGCAAGGGGCCGGGAAATTGGAAGCGGGCTCCCCTGCAGATTTGATTTTGTACCAGTGGGGTGAGGACCAAGTGTTCCGCATCGTCAAAACCGTCTCGAACGGGACCGTCGTGCATGAACTTTAAAAAACAGTTGTGCGAAACTTTGGAAAAAGGGGCTTGCATAAAGGGGAATGCACTTTTGCAATCCCCTTGGAAAGCGGCAAAAACGGCCGGGAGGAAGTTGTGTGGAACCGAGAGAGGGCGTCAGTGTGAGGAAGAGCGACAGTACGGACACGAGAAAAGACCTCATTGAGAAAACGAAGAAGGGTGTCAGTAAGTGTCAGTAAGTGTCAGTGAGTGTCAGTGAGGAAAGGAGGAAAGGCGTCGGCATGGAACCGGGGAAATTTGCTGTTATCGGCTGCAGGCATGCGCATATCGGAAGTTTTATCCGGGAGATGACAGGATTGGGATATACTTGCGCGGGCATATACGAGCGGGGAAATCCCGCTTTGGCCAAGGCTTTCTCGGAACAGTTCGGGATCCCGTTCGCCAATGATCTTGAGTCGCTTCTGGCGGCGCCCGATGTCGGCATCGTCGGCTGTGCGGCGGTCAATCATGAAAAAATACAAATCATCGAAACCTGTGAAAAGTACGGTAAACATATCATGCTCGATAAACCGATTGTGACCGGGCGGGAAGGGCTGGACAGACTGGAAGCCGTTTTCGCGCGGGGAACCATTCAGGTCGGCATGCTGCTGACCTCGCGGGACCGGCCCTCCATTTATACATTAAAGCGGCAAATGGACAATGGAGAGTTGGGGCGGCTGGTCAGCATCACCATGAGGAAACCGCATAAGCTCACTCCGGAAATCCGGGAAAGCTGGCACTTTTCCAAAGAACAGAATGGCGGCATCATCATTGATTTGCTCATTCACGATTTCGATTTGCTCAGATGGCTGACCGGAAAAGAAGTGCTCAGGATCGGCAGCTTCATGGCCAAGAACATTTTGCCGCAATATCCGGAATTTTACGATACGGCGGCCGTTCAAGCCGTGCTGGAAGGAAATGTGATCGCCCAGTTGTATGCCGACTGGCATACCCCGGAAACGTGCTGGGCGTTCGGGGACTGCCGCATTTTCGTCACCGGCACGAAAGGTTGCGCGGAATTGCGGATGTTCGGCGATCCGGCGGTCTCCATGGATGAATTAATGTTCAAGATGACGCATGGGGAAAAGTTTCAACGGGTTGAATTGATGGCGCCTCCTGTATCGGTTGTTGAAGATTTCCTGCATCGCATTGCGGGAGAACCCTGCCAAATTACTCACCGCGATCTGTTTCTGGCGAGCAAGGCGACGGTCGAGGCTGATGAACAGGCGGTCCTGTTTAAGTCTTGTTAAGCGGTCCTTTTTAGTTTGGTTAAATCGCGAGTGGAGCCGACGAACAGGGGTGAACGTGAAGGAGAACAGGGTTTGCCCGCAAAGCGGAATAAAGGAACGGGTATTGGCCGCAAAGCGGAATATCGGTATGCAAGGTGGTCATTATGCGGAAGAAACCGGTCACGATTTATGATATCGCCAGGATGGCAAACGCCTCCGTTTCCACCGTATCCCGGGTCCTCAGCAACAGCAATTACCCGGTCAGCCATGAATTAAAAGCAAAAATCAAAGCGGTGGCCAAAGAACTGAATTACGTTCCCAACATGATCGGAAGGCAACTGAAAACGAACAACAGCATGACGATCGGCGTCATCGTCCCCTCCATCAGCAATCCGTTTTATGCGGACATGGTGATGGGGATTGAAGAAATCGCCAGGGAAAACGGGTATCATGTTTTCTTGTGCAATACCCGCCAGAACCCCGATTTGGAAGCCGAATATTTTCAGACTCTCCTGGAAAAACAGGTGAAAGGCCTGATTGTATCTTCCATATCGAAACAGAAAGATGTTCTCGGCTTCTATCTGGAAAAAGGGCTGAATGTGGTGGCGATCGATCAGGCGATGGATCACCCGGAAGTTTACCAGATCGGATTTGACTACAAAAAAGGAGCGTATCTGGCCTGCAAGCATTTAGCCGAGAAAGGACACAGAAAAATTGCTTTTATCACGGCGGCGTTGGACCGGCCGAGCCGGATCGGCATGTTCCACGGTTACACACAATTTTTGCTTGAGTCCGGTATCGAGCCGTCGGAAGCATGGATGAAAGTATCCAAAGAGCCGGAGGAACAAACGTACAGCAATACTTTTGAATTTCAGAACGGCAGGCGGCTTGCGCGCGAATTGATCGGACAGGATGACCTGCCTACCGCCGTTTTGGCTTGCAACGATCTCACGGCTGTGGGGGTGATCAGCGAATTCAATGAGAACGGGATCGTCGTTCCGCGAGACATTTCGGTGATCGGGTTTGACAACATCGAATTGTCCCAGATGATTACTCCCGCTTTGACAACGGTACATATTCCGAAGTACGAGATGGGCAAGGCCGCTTGCAGCACGTTAATCCGTCTGATTCGCGGAGAGAAGACCGACAGGAAGGAATGGATCATGCAACCGAAACTGGTCGAAAGACAATCTGTGGCGGAAACCGGTTGAAGTCAGGGGGAGGCCCGTTAACGCCGTAACGTTTTAGCGCGTGGGATCGTAGCCCGGTTACTTGCCTCTGTAAGAAACGGCGGGAGTGTTGCAGTGTTATCCCGGTTGCTCAGGAATATTTTTGCGCTGAGAAACTTGATCCCAATGTTGCTGGGAAGGTAAACGAAGAAGGATTCCCCGCGCGGCATGCGTTTTTTATCCGCCGCGCGCGCTTTTTTCATTTTTGGGCATTTCCGCATGGCGGTTGTGCGGATGGGAAACCGCGCCGTCTTTTTCCCGGAATTCGTCCGGGGTGAGATGAAAATATTTTTTAAAGACCCGGGAAAAATGGGAAGGGTTCTGGTACCCCGTTTTTTTCGCGATATCGTGAATTTTTTCATTCGTTTGCCGCAGCAAATGCGCCGCTTTTTCCATCCTCAACCGGTAAATGTAATCGCTGATCCCTTCTCCCGTTTCCAATTTGTAGATTTTGCTCACGTAGGCGGGATGAAGATACACATGATCGGCGATCGTTTGCAGCGAAATGTCGCCATCGAGATGGGTTTGCACAAACTCGTTGATTTTTTGTATGATCGAACGCTGGCTGCCTTCCGCTTTTTGCAAGGTGTTGTCTTTGATGGTCCGAATCAGTTGTTTGCCCCAACGATGCAAATGATCGATACTTTTCATGGCTTCATGATCTTTGTCATTCAAGAGCCGGATGTCTGCCGAGTCTTCCATGGACCGGTTATGCTTGTGAATCACCTGTATGATGGAGAAGCTGACCAGCAAAGCGACTTCATGAAGATACTCGGGCACATGTGTCGTCCTGGTCCGCAATTCCTGAATGATCCTTTCAAATTTTTGCTCGGCTTCTTCCCACCGTGCCGCCTCGAGAAGGTGCAAAAGCGTCGGGGGTTCCTGAGTGCTCCGCAAAGGTTGGAATTCTTCCGGTTCGCCCGTTTGGATCATACTGATGAAAAATCCGTTCACATTGTTCGGATGGCTGCGGATGATGGAAATCGATTTCTGGTAGAACTCATACAGATCGCGCGGGAATACCCCCCAGTCGCTGATGAGCACCGATATGCTCCCGCGCAGATAGCGGGATACGTTGTCCTGCAACTGGAGCGAGCATTTTTCCAGCACTTTTTTGGTCTGATTGTCGTCCGGCGACGGTATGGCGGCTGCATCATTGTGGGAAATGACGAAAATCAGATTATCGTAAACATCTTTACATTGCCACAGATTGAACTGCGGACTGAAAATTTCCTCGCAGATATTGCAGACGCCGAACTCAAGCAACGAACGGTCGTATTCATCATAATCGGAGAACCCTTGCTCCAGACGTACGAACATTAAGGCAAACGGCTGGTTCAACCGGATTTTCAGGTTTAGCGTTTCCAGTTTTTTTGCAAGCGTTTGCGGAGGAATATTTTTGCTTTGAATCAGGTCGTTCAACAGCGAACTTCTCAGAATGGGAAGATGTTCGTTAAACGTATAGAGAAGGCGTTGCCGGGACACGATTTCCTCCCATTCGGACCGGATTTGCCGTACAACCGAACGGACGGTTTTCATCAGCTCTTCTTCCTTTACCGGTTTCAGCAGATAGGCTGCCACCCGGGAAGAGATTGCGCGCTGCGCATATTCAAACTCCGAATAACCGGACAATAATATGCATTTTGTCTTGGGTGAAATCAACAAGATTTTGTCGATCAATTCAAGCCCGTTCAGACCGGGCATGCGGATGTCTGTAATGACGATGTGAATATTGTGGACTTCGCACAATTTCAGGGCCTCATTGGCGGAAGAAGCCGTATGAACGGGGCCGATCTGCAATTCCTCCCACGGATAGGTTGAAGCCAGGCTGTCGAGGACGTATTTCTCGTCGTCAACAATAAGCAGTTCATACATTTTGTTTCACATCCTTTCGCCAAGTCAGAACCACTTTTAGTCCGCCCATCCCGGAACGGGACAGAGAGAGGCCGGAATTGTCCCCGTAGATGTAAATCAGCCGTTGATTGACGTTCCATAATCCGCAACCTGTTTCTTCCGTCAGAGGATCCCCGCATTTTTTTTGCAATTCTTTCAGTTTCTGTTCGTCCATTCCCACTCCGTTATCTTCCACGGTCAATTGGACCGTGTCCTCCGTTTGCATGCCGTATATGACGATGTGCCCTTTGCGGCCGGATGGTTCGATTCCGTGAATGATCGCGTTCTCTACCAACGGTTGCAACAATAGCCGGGGAACCGGCAGATCGAGCATGTCTTCGGGAATCCGGATTTCGTATTCCGTCTGTTGCCGCAGATTAATGATGGTCAGGTAATTGCGGACAAGTCCGAGTTCCTCGCGTACGGTGGAAATTTGATTTTCCACGCGGGTCGTATACCGGTAATATTCGCCCAAGTTGGTCGCCATCGCTTCCACTGCCTTGTTTTCCCCGAGGCGTGACATGCTGGCGATAAAAAACAGGCAGTTGTACAGAAAATGCGGGTTAATTTGTGATTGCAGCTGTTTTACCGTCGCTTCGCGCGAGCGGATTTTCTCGGCGTAAACGTTCTCGATCAGAGTCTGGATTTGTTCCGCCATCTCGTTAAACCGTGCAAACAGGAACAAAAATTCATTTTTGGGCTTGGCGGACAAGCGGGCGGAGTAATCGCCCCGCTTCAACTTTTGCACATTGTTGATTAATTCCCGTATGGGGATCTGCACGTTCCGGTAAATGGCAAATGAAACCGCAATGCCTGTAATCAGCAGTACGAGGATCACGATATAGAAAAAATTCCGGTTTCTATGGATTGGATACAATATCTCGTGAAGCGGCACAAAATCGACGAGATACCAGCCTAGGCCTGCGGAATGAACATAGCTGACCAGGTATTCCTCTCCGGATAAGGCCACCCGTTCATGATTGGAAGCCTTGTCGAGTTGGCGTGTACGCAGAATGGCGACCAATTCGGCGACTTTGTCCCGGTTATTTTTGCGGCTTAGTATCGTACCGTATTCCGGCGCATAAAAAAAGGGGTTGCCCTGTCTGACAGTCATGAATTGGTCCAGCATATTGACAATATTTTCTGCCGGGAAACTGACTTCCACTATCAAATTGGCGGAACGGATCTGTTGCCGTGTTGCCGGCGGGTCGACCGTATACCAGACAAACCGGCTCCCCTCGCCGGAATCTTGATTGGGCCAATAGGTCCAACGGGTGATCCATTCTTCTTTCAACTCAGGCATGGTGTAATCGATCGTCGGGTAGGTCGATACAGTCTCCCCGGAGATTGGGGAATAGACGGCAATATCGTTGCGCCAAGGATTGGAGGTGCTGTATAACGAAAGTTTTTCTTCAATCTTTTTCTTGGTCATCAACACATCCACAAAGCTTTTCTTTTCATGCAAATGCATGAGTTCCCTGATTCCGTTTTCATTGCTGAGAGTGACGGATTGCAACGTGAGTTGCGCCACATGGTTTTCGACCTGGCTTAAGAAAAAGTTCAGTTGTCTCATGTTGGACTGCTTGATTTCGGATTCCACCACGAAGACGTTGTTATGGTACGAATAGCTGTAAATGATGATGACCGGAATCAGAAGCAGGAACACCAGGATGACAATTTTCCGAAAGAAGCTGGTCTTGTACGGCATCCGATTCCCCCCGCTAGCCATTGTAACATAATTGTTCATGCGCCGGGAGGGGAAACGGATCTCTTGAGAGTCAACTGGTTAAAATCAGAACAGGTTTCTTAAAAAAGGGTTATGTTTTTGACGGGCCTTTCGTCGTATTCTAAATTTGTCAGGCCTATAGCGTATCCGAAAACGAAAAAAACCGCCAGGAAGGGAGGAAACTGTTGGGGGCATTATTGCCCGGCAGTCAATTGCAAGCAGGGCACATCGATGAACGCGGGGAGGGCAGTCATGAAAACGAACCACTGGTATGGGAACCAACTTCGGATTTTGCAAACGGTGTTGAGGGAACCCGACATCGTCGGTTACGACGCCAGGTCCGTCGTCAAATATATGGAAGAAATCCGCGCGAATTGTCTCGTCATCAACGCCGGGGGAGTGGTCGATTTCTTCCGGAACAATCTGGAGACGGCCAATCCCAATCCGTTCATGACCAATGAGGAGATCCTCAAGGATTTGGTCGAAAACTGTCATCGGAAAGGGATCAAAGTCATTGCCCGCGTCGATTTCAGAGGGGTCGACAAACGGATTTACGATCTTTATCCCGACTGGTTTGCCGTCGATGAAAACGGACAACCCCTGTATTGGGGAAATTCGTCGGCGAGTCCCAATCCTCTCTATACGGCGTGTTACCTGAGTTATTACCGGAACGGACATGCCTTCCGTTTTGCCGACATTTTGTTCCAAACTTACGATGTGGACGGGATTTGGGAGAATGCGCCTTTTCAAATTGGGGCTTGTTACTGCAAAACGTGCAGAGAGCAGTACCGTAAGGACACGGGCAAGGATATACCGCGTGGCGGCGATTTCAACGGGCCGCAATACGACGAATACCGGCAGTGGAAAGCCGGTAATTTGAACCGGCATCTGCGCAACTTTCGGGAAAAAGTCAAATCGTACGGCGAGGACAAAATTTTTTGCGCGGAAATATTCGGGCTGTTCTATAACCAGTACGCGCAAACGAGTTCCGATTTGTACCAGGTGAAAAGCGACTTCGACATTTTGGTGACGCCGTTGTTCACGGCGAATTATCAGCCGCTCAGCGCGCCGTCGACGCTGATCAAATTTTTGAAGGGGCTTGAGCCGGAGAAGGTGCCGGTTATGTTGTTCGGGCATTTGGGCACGGATAACGAACTGCGGTACGTTTCTTCTCCTGACGCCGAGACGCGCATATGGATGTGGCAGGCTGTCAGTTCCGGCGGATCGCTTTGGAACTGCCTGTTCAACGGCCATCATCCCGGTGTCACGTTTGACAGGCGCAACGCGTATTTGTGCAAAGACGTTTACGAGTATATGGAAAAACATGCGGAATTGTTGAACAGCCAGACACCGGAAGCGGATGTGGCGATTTATTATTCCCGGAATACCAACAACCTGTTCGGCAGCGGCAATCGCGACAAAGACGCATACATCACGCATATCATTGGCCTGGAGCAGGCGCTGATCAGCAGCCGTTTGCAGTACCGTTTCCTGCCGGATCTTCATCTTTCGGAAGATTCCCTCCGGGGAGTGAGATGTTTGTTGATTCCCAATGGCGCTTGTCTGTCAGACAGGGAAATCGAAACCATCCGCAAATATGTCGAAAACGGAGGAAACTTGCTCGCCACTTATGAAACCTCTCTTTATCGGGAGGATGGAACACCACGGGACGATTTCGGGTTAAACCATGTGTTCGGATGCTCATTCACGGGAATCCGGAAGGACGCATCGCACTACGGATATCAATACATCCGGGACAGACACCCGCTCACCCGGGGCTTCGAAGATACGAAACTGATTGCCAATTGGGGGACCAATCTTCTGGTCAGACCGCTGGCCGGCGCTAATACGGAAACTCCTATCACTTATGTGCCGCAGATTTATCCTCAGCCGCCGGAAAGAGCATGGCCGAGGAATTTTGAGACCGGCTACCCGACCTGTATTGTGAACGGATACGGAAAAGGCAGGTCCGTCTATTTCCCTTACGGCGCAGACAAGTACGTATGGTCCCATGGACACCGGGACTTTACGACGGTGCTCCGCAACGCTTTGGACTATTTGCTGGAAGGCAGGCAACATGTTCGCAGCAATGCGCCGTCCAGCGTACATTGGACATTGAACCGCGCCGGTAACGGGTTTGTGTTGCACGCCGTCAATACCACTTCCGGACCGAAGCGTCCGGTGCTCGAACTTGTGCCCGTACATGATATACAGGTGGAATTGGAGCTGGAGGGCAACGCGGTGACGGAGTTTCAGGTGTTGAAAAGCGATGCGGCGGTTACGCTGGAACGGACCGAGCCGTTGCATGGCGGCTTGATCAGGTTACGGATCCGTATTGAACGTTTGGACGAATACAGCGGGATCTATATGGAAACGTCCAGGTGACAATAACTTCATTAGAAAGGATTGCAACAATGGTCAAGATCATCAAGAGCGGAAAAAGCGAAAGCGAGCTGCGCACGGAACAGGCGAAAGTGGCAGACGCGGTGCAAGCGATCATCCGGGATGTCGAACAGGTTGGGGACTCGGCGGTTTTGAAATATTCGAAAACGTTTGATCAATGGGAACCGGAAAGCTTCCGTTTGTCCGAAAAGCAACTGGAGGAAATCGTGAAATCCGTGCCGCAGCAAGTCATTGACGACATCCGGTTCGCCCAGCGGCAAATCCGCCGGTTCGCCGAACATCAGAAGGAAGCGTTGCGGGATATTGAAGTCGAGACGCTCCCGGGCGTCGTGCTGGGACACAAGAACATCCCGGTAAACAGCGTTGGCTGTTACATTCCGGGCGGGCGGTACCCGATGGTCGCTTCTGCCCATATGAGCATTTTGACGGCGAAAGTTGCCGGCGTCAAACGGGTCGTTGCATGCACCCCTCCCATTGAAGGCCAAATTCCCGCTGTTACCGTGTGCGCGATGGTGATGGCAGGCGCGGACGAAATCTACATTTTGGGCGGCGTTCAGGCGATGGCGGCCATGGCGATCGGCACGGAAACGATCGACCCCGTGGATATGTTGGTCGGACCGGGCAACGCTTACATTGCCGAGGCGAAACGGCAGTTATTCGGCCGGGTGGGCATCGATCTTCTGGCAGGACCCACGGAAACGTTGGTCATCGCTGACGAAACTGCGGACGCGGAAATGGTCGCTTGCGATTTGCTCGGGCAGGCCGAACACGGGCCGACTTCCCCCAGCGTATTGATCACCACCAGCGAGGACCTGGCAAAGGAGACGCTGAAAGAAATCAGCCGCCAGTTGGAAAACCTGCCTACCGCCGACGTTGCAGGGGCGGCTTGGCGGGACTATGGCATGATCATCGTGGTGAACAACTATGAGGAAGCGGTTGCCGAGGCAAACAAGCTTGCTTTCGAACATGTCGAAGTACTGACCAAAGATCCGTCCTATTTTTTGGAACATCTGACGAATTACGGGGCGTTGTTTCTGGGGCCGGAAACCAATGTGGCATACGGCGACAAGGTGATCGGAACCAACCACACGTTGCCGACCCGGCGAGCGGCCCGTTACACAGGCGGATTATGGGTCGGTAAATTTCTGAAAACTTGCACATACCAACGTTGTACTCCGGAAGCCAGTGCGATGATTGGGGAATATGCGGCACGGTTATGTGAAATCGAGCGGTTCATGGGCCACCGCGAACAGGCGCTGCTTCGCGTAAGACGATACAAAGCGGCCAGGGACAATGGGTGATCCGGTGAAGTTTCGAGGAGGAATGAAATGAAGACGGTCACAGAATCACATGACATCGCGCCGGTTCCATCGGATCGTAACCGTCCAAAAACGAAATGGAACATCAAGCGGGACTGGCCGTTGCATTTGATGGTGTTTCCCGCACTGGTTCTCATCCTTATTTTCCAATACGCCCCGCTTCCGGGACTGGTCATGGCTTTTCAGGAATTCAAACCCTGGCTCGGCTTTACCAACTCTCCATGGGTTGGTCTGGAGCAATTCAGGAAAATGATCGAGTTTCCGCAAGCGCGCCAAGTCATTTTGAACACCTTCATCATTTCCAGTTTCAAAATCGTGTTCAATTTGATCGTGCCGTTCGTATTTGCCCTGTTGCTGAACGAAGTGCGGGTGATGTTGTTTAAGCGGGTTGTGCAGACGTTCGTTTATCTGCCCCACTTTTTGTCATGGGTCATCCTGGGAGGGGTTTTGATTGACATTCTGTCCACAGAAGGAGGTTTGGTCAACCAGGTCATCACATCGATCTTTCCGGTTGAACCGATCTTTTTTCTGGGCGATGGCGACTGGTTCCGGTTCACGGTCGTCGTAAGCGATATCTGGAAAGATTTCGGATTTTCGGCCATTGTGTTTCTGGCCGCGATATCCGGCATCGACCCGAGCTTGTATGAGGCCTCGGTAATCGATGGCGCCAACCGTTTTCAGCAGATGCTGTACATTACGATTCCCGGAATGATTCCGATTGCCATCGTGGTCGGGACGTTGTCTCTCGGAAACATATTAAATGCGGGTTTCGACCAGATATTTAATCTCTACAACCCGTTGGTCTATCACAAGGGAGATATTATTGACACCTATGTATACCGGATCGGTCTGATCAGCGGGGATTACAGTTTTGGCACAGCGGTCGGCATGTTCAAATCCGTCATCAGCTTTATTCTCATTGTTATTGCTTACAGGCTGGCGTACAAATATGCCAACTACCGAATTTTCTGAAGGGGAGAAAAGAATTGCATCACATTTCGTTGCCGTATCGCATTTTTACGGTTTGTAACAACATATTTCTGGCGTTCTTATCTTTCCTGTGCATTGCTCCGCTGCTGCACATCCTTGCCGTTTCGTTCAGCGATCCGTCGGCGGCATCGGCGAACCTGGTGAAACTGTGGCCGGTCGGATTTACGCTCGATGCCTATAACGAGACGATCGGCAATGAGAACTTCTCCCGAGCTCTATGGAACGGAATTGTGCGCACCGTGGCCGGGACCGCCTTTTCCATGTTTTTCATGACGCTGGCGGCATACGCGCTCTCAAAGGACAATGCGGATTTCAGGGGACGGAATGCGTATATGTGGGTGTTCGTTTTCACCATGCTGCTCAATGCCGGCCTCATTCCGACGTATGTCCTTGTGCAGAAGCTGGGTCTCATCAATTCCGTTTGGGCGCTCATTCTTCCGAACGCGATCAGCATTTTCAACATGATTTTGCTTATGAACTTTTTCCGGTCGAGCGTTCCGAAAACGCTGGAAGAAGCCGCATATATCGACGGGGCGAGCCATTTCCGTACGGTATTCAGCATCTACATTCCCATTTCTCTTCCGGCGATTGCGACGGTATCGCTATTTACGATGGTATGGCATTGGAATTCCTGGTTCGATGGCCTGATCTATTTGACGGATACGCGTAAGTACCCGCTGTCAACGTTTCTGCAAACTATCATTGTGCAGCAGGACACGACCCAAATGAATATCGATCCCGAAGATTTGAAAATGTTGTCCGAGCGGACGGTCCGGGCATCGCAGGTTTTTATCGGAACTGCGCCGATTCTGCTGGTCTATCCGTTCCTGCAACGTTATTTTGTCAAGGGAATTGTGTTGGGCGCCGTCAAGGAATAACAAACGTTCGCCTGCAGAATGATTTATAGATTCAAGACCATATCGTTGATATCGTTACAGTTAAAAAGAAACAGTATGGGGGGACATAAATGAAACGGAAGTTCAAACTGGCCTTTTTGTTCCTGATGTCTTTGATTTTCGTGTTTGTTTCCGCATGCGGCAACAGTTCGGAGAGTCCTGAAGATATTATTTCGCAGGCACCTTCCGGAGAAAGCCGGTCCGAAGAAATCCAGTATTCTGCGCCTTTTAAAGACGGAAAATACGATCCGCCGATTACGGTGACGACAGTGGGGGCCATTAGTCCTTCGATGAAATTCAAAAACGGCGAAACGATGGAAGATAACGTGCATACCCGCTGGGCGCTGGAAAGGTTCGGCATACAGCTGAAATATTTGTGGACGAGTTCGACGCAGAACAACGCGTTCAATACCCGGATCCGCCTCGCGTTATCCGCCAACGAACCGATGCCCGACATTCTTGCGATCGACGATATTCAACTGGCTAACGATCTGATCGATTCCGGCAAGTTTATGGAAGTGGGAAAACTGTGGGAAAAGCACGCTTCCGAGATGTACAAAAAAGCTGTAAACGAGGACCCGACGATGTGGTACCCGTTCATGCGCAAAGACGGTGCTTACGGCATTCCGATTCCGGAATATTCATGGAACAACGACACGATTTTGTTCATCCGCCAGGACTGGATGGACAAATTGGGCCTGGAGGCGCCGGAGACGCTTGAAGATTTGGAAAAAATGATGGACGCGTTTGTTAACGGGGATCCGGACGGAAACGGGGTCAAGGACACCTATGGACTCGCTGTCAGCATGCGGGATTCGTTGAAACCTGTCCAAGCAACGCCTAGTTGGGTTTTTGGCGCGTTCGGCACCATACCGGAACAGTGGAATGAAGCGCAGGACGGCACCCTTGAATACGGTTCCATTCATCCGGGCACCAAACAGGCGCTGGCGAAACTGAACGAATGGGTACAGAAAGGCTACATTCACCGCGAAGCCGGACTGCATGACGAGGCGAAGGCGACAGAATTGTTCACATCGGGCAAAGCGGGCATCATCGCCGGCCCTTACTGGATGGACCGCACCCCGCTGAAAGACGTGCAAAAGAACGTTCCGGGAGCAACATTCAAAGGTTATTCCATTCCGAAAGGACCGGATGGAAAGGCAGGACGCCAAGGGACGCTCAACTTCCGGGGCGCCGTGCTGATCAACAAGGATGCGAAACATCCGGAAGCTTTCTTCGTGTACCAAAATTATTTGTTTGACAATTTCGCCATGCACAAGGAAGGCAGCGAGTTTGAACACGGCGGATTTGCCGAAGGATATGATTATGTGCTGATCGACGGCAAGACGAGCTATAATGATGCCGACATCCCCGGCGGCCGCGTCATTCCGCAAAAGTATACCATAACCTTTGAAGGGGCGCGTATTCCTTCTTCGATGATGGAATCGATGGCCTGGCTAGCCGAAGGAAACGAACCGCGCAACAACTTCGATCTCCGGTGGAAGAACTTTTCGGACGAGTTGCGTTTGCAAGTGGCCGGCGTAAACTACAAAAACCGCGATATTTCCATGCCCGAAAAGTATATCGGACCGCCGACCAAGACGATGAAATCCAGAGGCGAGTATTTGAAAACGATGGAGCGTGAAACCTTCACGAAAATTATTTATGGGGAATTGCCGATTGACGAATTTGATAAATTTGTCCAAGATTGGAAATCTTCCGGTGGCGACGACATCACCAAAGAAGTAAACGAATGGCACGCTGCCTTGAAGAAGTAACCCCTGAACGGGGCGGGAGGACAAAACTCCCGCCCCGTTTAAATTTTGGGGACCTGTTATAATGTCCAAGGCAGTGGGGAATCTTTTGACGGTTTATACAATTGCGCGGCGAATGCCTAGGCAGCGATTAACCGGTGTTACGCCAAGCCAAAGGTAAATTTAAAAATGTTGTCGAATCAGTTAGAATAGAAAAGTAAATTTGTCAAAATTATAATAAATTATAGTAATCAATTGGATACGTTTCTTGCTGATGCTTGCAGACGTTTTCAATAGTATTTTTATCATAGATGTGAGGGGGATATACTTGTCGCTAAAAAAAAGAAAATCTGGTACAAATCTGGAAGATGTTCAGGAAATGAATCGTTCGCTGGTCCTTAAACTTGTGCGGAAAAAACAAATTTGTTCCCGTGCCGAATTGGCCCGGGATTCCGGGTTGAATCAATCAACCATCACAAATATTGTCAATGAGATGATTAACTCAGGATTGATTGTGGAAACCGGTGTCATTGACGGGAAGAAAGGCCGTCGTTCGATTGGTATCAAGCTGAACAGTGAACCCTATAAAATTATAGGGATCCGGCTGACCCGCAAATCGATTATGGCCGGATTATACGACTTGCAAGGAAATGAATATGAATTCAGTCAAAGGTCCATCGAGCCCGGAAGCGGATCTGTATCGGCTTTAAACCAGATGAAAGAAATGATTTCCGAGATGATTCAAAAGAATAAAGTGGGGAAAGTATATGCAATCGGCTTGGCCACGCCCGGCCCTTTGTTACGCGACGAAGGGAGAATTGCCTTGATGAGCAACTTTCCGGGATGGGAGAAAATTAACATCCAAGAAAAATTGAGCAACCACTTCAGAATCCCTGTTTATGTGGAGCATGATGCAAAGGCCGGAGGATTGGCCCATTGGTGGTATGGGGATCATCAGCAGGATCAAGGCGTCATGATTTTTGTTACGGCCGGTCAAGGGGTTGGAGCAGGAATTGTAGTCGATGGAACGGTATATCGGGGGGCACTTGGCATGGCTGGAGAGATTGGTCATATGAGTATTGACTACAATGGTCCACAATGCGAGTGCGGGCATAGAGGTTGCTTGGAACTTTACTGTTCCACTTCGGCCATTCTCAAAAACTTGGGCAAAGATCACTCTTCCTTGCAATCGATATGGGATTCGTTGAAACAAGGAGATCCGGAAATTGAAGAAGTTGTGCGGCAGGCAGCCTGGTATCTTGGTTTTGGACTGGTTAACGTTGTGAATGTTTATAACCCGAGTCATCTTGTTATCGGAGATGAATTTTCCGCTGCCGGTTCTTTATTGCTGGACATTGTATCTCAGGTTATCAAAGATAACGTACTCCCTGATATTTGGAGCCGTCTGCGTATCGAACTGGCATCCAACGAGAAAGATTATATGCTAATGGGAGCTGCGACGATCGCAATGAACCATCTTTTGGATCAACCCACCATATTTATGTCCTGATTCCGGACCGGCAGCTATGATGTTCTTTAGAGAGTGTATGAAACAAACAGATACACTCTTTTTATTTTGGTTATTCCATCTAAATATATTTATGAAATAAAATATTATATTAAAAATATATATTGATTGAATCAATTAATTGATTTATAATTGCTTTGTATTCAATTGATTAACAGATTTTGCTATTTTTAGAGGAGGTAACATTTTTGTCGGTACTTGTAGGAATAGATATCGGTACCTCCAGTATAAAATCTATAGTCATGGATCCTGCCGGAAAACAGCTCGGATTCTCGCAAATTGATTATTCCATTGACTATCCAGCTTTTGGTTATGCCGAACAGGACCCCTCTGTCTGGTGGAAGTTAGTGTGCCGCGCATCCGCCAAGGCGCTACAGCAGGCTAATATAAGCGGGAACGATGTAAGCGGTATCGGATTGTCAGGACAAATGCACGGATTGGTGGCGTTAGACGAGAATGGGAATGTATTGCGCCCGGCTATCATTTGGTGCGATCAGAGAACCATCCGCCAGAAGGATGAACTGGAGACTCTGTTCACGCAGGAACAATTCGGAAAATGGATTCAGAATAGGGTTTCAACCGGTTTTCAGTTACTTTCGCTGTTGTGGCTGAGGGAGAACGAACCGGAGATATTTCGGAGAGTTTGGAAAATCATATCCCCCAAAGATTACATCCGATATCGTTTGACTGGAGAAATCGGATCCGAGATGACCGATGCATCCGGGACATCCGCGTTTCATGTGGCTGGACGTACATGGTCCGAACCATTGCTAAAAAATTTGCGCATTGACCCTGAATTATTTCCCAAACTCAGTGAACCGTGGGAAATATGCGGAACGGTAACAGTTCAGGCCTCTGCAGAAAGCCCGTTTGTTGCCGGAACACCTGTTGTGTTTGGCGGAGCCGACCAACCGATGCAAGCGATTGGAAACCGCATCATTGATCCGGGTACGGTTTCCTGTACGTTGGGAACAGGAGGACAACTCCTGACACCATTGGAACAGCCAGTCTACGACCCGAATTTTCGTACTCACACTTATGTTCACGCGGTTCCTGACAGGTGGTATCTGTTAGGGGCTACATTGAGTGCCGGTTTGTCATTAAGATGGCTTGCAAACAATATTATTCGAAATCCAAATTACAGATGGTTGGATGAAAGCGCTAAACAAGTTGCGGCTGGCAGTGACGGTCTTCTCTTCCTCCCTTATCTGATCGGTGAGCGGACACCTCATATGGATCCCTTTTCAAGGGGCGTCTACTTCGGTCTTACGTTAAATCATCACGAAGGTCATTTGATAAGGGCGGTATTGGAGGGGGTGGCGTTTTCGATGAGAGATTGTCTGGAAATTTTCAAAACGGTCGGAGTTCGGGTCCAACGAATTATTGCCTCCGGTGGCGGAACGAAGAGTACTCTGTGGAAACAAATTTTAGCGGATGTATTTAACCGGGAGATCTATGTCAGTTCCATGGACGAACAGGCTTGCGTCGGTGCGGCGATCACTGCCGGCGTGGGAATCGGACTCTATGACAGTGTAGAGCAAGCTTGTTCCGTAATCGTCAAGCTGAAGGATACTCCGGTAGTTCCCCAGGCACAAAACAGAGACTTGTATGATCATCAATATTCGGTATATAAAGACCTCTACTGGAAAAACAGGGAGCTGTTTACACGGTTGAATGTAACGAAATCCGGAATCGGGGGGGATGAAGATCATGATCCAAAGGGCATCTTTTGACCAAACGGAAATTTGTTTGACGACAGCTTCTCCCATAACGTCGATCGATTGGGGCTACGTGAAAGCGGTAACTATAATTTTAACGATATCGGAAGATTGTGGCGGGGAGTTATTGGCCATTCGAAATCGGGAAGGGAGGCACGCAATTCGTTTGTATTCCGATATTTCGCAAGGAATGGATCTCCCGTCGTTAGTGTTTGAACTGTTCACGGATGCGAGGGATCAACCATTGGTTTTGTCCGTTCCGGGACAAATTTTCCGGATTTCCCGTTATGAAATTATAGTAAGGTATAACAGCTTTATCCTGGAATTGTTTCTTGACGGGGTGTTACTCGATGAAGAATGGCCGATGGGTACGGTCGATCTACGGGATATGACGGTGCAGATATCGTCTGGTGTCACGCAGGCAAGAATGATCCGTTATGCGTTAAGCGAAACTGAAATGGCGGCAATATTCGGTGATGAAGAGAGCATACGCGAGAGGAAAAAATCTTATTTGGGAACAGAACCTTCTTCCATTCAATATTGGCGCCCTCGAGGATGGAATACAGGCGTAGGAGATTGTATGCCCTATTACGATGGAACTCTCTTTCATATTTTTTATTTGTTCGACCGGCGTGGCCACCGCAGTAAATGGGGGCTTGGGGCGCATCAATGGGCTCATATATCTGCTGAAAATCTCAAGGATTGGGTAGAGCATCCGCTAGCGGTCGGCATAACACATGAATGGGAAGGTTCCATCTGCACTGGATCCGTATTCAGGGAAGACAATCAGTTTTATGCTTATTATGCAGTCCGCGCCGTTGACGGTTCACCGGCCCGGTTGACTTGGGCAACCAGTTCAGACGGCATACATTTTGAAAAAAGCGGCCGTTCTATATCTTTGTCGGAAAACTATCACCTTGCATCGGTAAGGGATCCGGTTGTATTTAAAGATCATGACGGGCTTTATCACATGCTGGTTACAACGAGTATCATGACCGGAGAACAACCAGAAGGCTGTTTGGCACATCTGATTTCCAACGATTTGATAAATTGGGAAGAGCAGTCTCCCTTTATCGTTCCAGGGTATCACGATCAGCCGGAATGTTCCGACTATTTTGAGTGGAACGGCTGGTACTACTTGATCTTCAGCAATGACGGGATTGCCAGATACCGGTATTCCCGGAATCCCTTTGGCCCCTGGCTTCGTCCTTCAGCCGACGTTATGGATGGACCTCAGCTACGGGTCCCCAAGTCCGCAGCTTACAAAGACGGCAGAAGACTCCTCGTTGGATTTCTTGCGGAACGGGAGAAATATGGGGGCGAATTGGTCATCCGTGAGCTGATCCAACATCCGGACGGTACGCTCGGCTTAAAGTTTGTTGACGAACTGGTCGATCGGACAGGACCGGTCATTCGCTTGCAATCGGTCGAAGGAAACGAAGCAGGGAGATCTATTTCTCTTGACAATATGGAAGGGTTATCCGACTATCGTTTCAACAGGATGGAGCAAGAATATTTATTGACATTCGAAGTGGTTCCACATTACCCGAACATGTATTTCGGGTTTTCCATAGCGGATTCGGCCGATTTCCAACGAGGCTATGACATTCGGTTTGAACCGGCCGCAAGCAAAGTTGGCATTCATCCCATTTATGCGCCGAGTTATGTGGAAAATGAAGTCTCATCTCTTTACAATGTGGAAGGGTTGGATCAACGGGTGGTGGTGGAAGCCATTGTAACCGGGGGACTGGTTGACCTTTGCGTCAACGGGAAGAGAACGATTCTTTCCAGAATGAACAAGAGATTTGACTATCTGCGCTTTTTTGTTCAATTCGGGAACGCAAGCTTCCATAATATTACGATTTATTCATTGTCTGGATGCGATTCTGGAGGGTCCGGCTATGGTGAGCAAAGACACTTTTAAAAAGACGTTAAAAGGATGGCAATTGTACATATTGTTGCTGCCCGCATTATTATATCTCATTATATTTCAATACATTCCGATGTACGGTGTCGTGATCGCATTCAAAGAGTTTAATCCTTCACAAGGGATTCTGGGAAGTCCATGGGCCGGAATGAGACATTTTCAGACTTTTTTTGAATCCTACGTTTTCAAGGATGTGCTGATCAACACGCTGAAGCTGAGCGTCTACTCCTTGGTGATCAGTTTCCCGATTCCCATTGTATTTGCTTTATTGCTCAATCAAATTCGCAACCGGTTCGTCAAGCGGTTTGTTCAAACGGTTACCTATGCGCCCTATTTTATTTCCACCGTCGTATTGGTATCAATGTTAAACGTCTTTTTGGCTCCGAGTACAGGATTTATCAATAACCTGATCACCTTGTTTGGAGGAGAATCGATCAACTTTATGGCCAGTCCTGACTGGTTTCGTACGATTTACATCTCATCAGGTATTTGGCAAACGATGGGATTTAGCGCCATCATTTATTTGGCGGCGCTGAGCGGAGTAAATCCGGAACTGCATGAGGTAGCTACAGTAGACGGTGCCACCAAATTAAGAAGGATTTGGCATATCGATTTGCCGTCTATCATGCCCACAATCGTTATTTTATTGATTCTCGGTGTCGGGAACATCATGTCTGTCGGATGGGAAAAAGCCTTTTTAATGCAGCAAGGGATGAATTTGCCTGTTTCGGAAATTATATCTACCTATGTTTATAAAATCGGACTTTTGAATGCACAATACAGTTTGGCTACTTCTATAGGCTTGTTTAACTCGGTCATTAATTTTACCTTGTTGATTATCACGAATTATGTGTCAAGGAGATTATCCGAAAATAGCTTATGGTAGGGGGAAATTATGAAAAATTTATCGTTTAACGATCGGCTGTTCACACTTATCAATGGTTTGGTTATGGGGGTCATTACCATTTCCATTTTGTATCCGCTTTATTTTATTCTAATCGCTTCATTCTCTGACCCCGATATTGTAAACCGGGGAGGTATACTGCTGTTTCCGACTTCTATTTACCTGGACGGATATGAGAAAATTTTCGAGTATAAACCATTATGGATCGGCTATTCGAATTCCATTGTGTATACGTTGTGCGGTACGTTGCTAAACTTAATTCTGACGATTCCGTGTGCCTATGCATTGTCCCGAAAAGATCTGGTTGGGAGAACGCCGATCATGATGTTGTTCGTTTTTACCATGTTTTTTAGCGGAGGGCTCATTCCCACCTATCTGCTGGTTTCCAAATTGGGCTTGCTTGATACGATGTGGGCATTGATATTACCAATGGGAGCTTCCGTTTGGAATATCATTATTACCCGAACCTACTTTCAGAGCACAATTCCGGGCGAACTGTTGGAAGCTGCTGTGATGGACGGGTGTTCCGATTTTAAATTTTTTATATCGGTTGTCCTTCCATTGTCGAAAGTCATTGTAGCTGTTATGGCCCTTTTCTATGGAATCGCTCATTGGAATTCATTTTTTGAACCGCTCATTTATTTAAGCAGCGATAACAAGTTCCCGCTGCAAGTGATCTTGCGTAACTTGCTCATTATGAATGAAGCAGGATCGCGTATGGTTATTGACCCCATGTCGCTTGCTGCAAAACAGCGTATCGCCGAGCAACTGAAATATGGAGTTATCGTGGCTTCTTGCTTGCCGCTTCTCATTGTTTATCCATTCTTGCAAAAATATTTTACGCAAGGGGTCATGATCGGTTCGATCAAAGGATAATGCGGCAGGAGAATTATTCATAAAGGGAGGGATTGGAGGATTGTGTAGAAAGAAATGAGATAACTTGTACGGATGGTGGAATTTTTTTATTCAAAATTAACGAAGGGATGGTCGAGTGAAACATGAAAGCAGGAAAATGGCTTAACTTGTTTATCATTTCAGGTTTATTGGCAGGTTTCATCGCAGCTTGTTCCTCCAATCAATCTGGCGGAACCGATGCAACCACTAACCCATCGGATGAGCCGGATCAAGATGCTCCGATTACCATCAAGATCGTAAGGGCGAAAGATCCGCGAAACTTGCCTGTCGAAGAAATGCTTTGGTTCAAAAAATACAGTGAGGTCGCTCCAAAGAATGTGAAGGTGGAATGGCAGGAAATCCCCAGCGAATCCGCCGGTGAAAAGGTGAACTTAATGCTGGCAAGCAACGATCTTCCGGACGCATTTCTCGGTACATTGAATGTCAGTAAGGTGATGAGTAATGTTGAAAAAGGATTGTTTTTACCTATAGAAGATTACATCGATAATATGCCGTACTTTTCAGAAGTATTGAAGAAACGGCCGGAGTACAGGGCGTTGATCACTGCACCGGATGGACATATATATGGACTGCCATATATTGAAGAAATGTTTGGATTAATTACGAACCAGGGGATCTTAACCATCTATAAACCTTGGTTGGACCAGCTTGGACTTCCGATGCCAACGACTATCGACGAGTACAGGAATACATTGAGGCAATTCGTTCAAAATGACATGAATGGAAACGGAAAAAAGGATGAAATTGGATTTTCTTTGGCGAACAAATCAGCAAATTCGGGAATCGGTTCCTGGAGGAACAACTCCGATTTTGGACAATTTTTCGGATTATGGGGCCAAGCGGACCGGGGAGACAGCATGGCAGTTGACGAGAACGGGAAAATTTTCAGCACGGCTACAACAGAAGCGTATAAAACAGGAATTAAATATTTGCACGAAATGTACAAAGAGGGATTAATCGATCCGGAGTTTATGATCAATGACGGACCGAGATTGCAGGCAAAATTGCGGAACGAGGAAGTTATCATCGGTTCTGTGCTCAATTTTTCCATCCTTGATACTGCAGGAAAGACGATAGCTGATAAATATGAGGCGATACCATATTTGAAAGGTCCCGGCGGGGAATTTGGAACGCGGGAAAACCTTGTGGAAATGCATAATCCGCTTGCTTTCGTCCTGACCACGAAAGTCAAAAATCCAGAGGCCGTACTTGCATGGGTGGATAAAATGTATGATCCGGAATGGTCTGTTCAGACAAACTGGGGACCGTTGGGTTATCAATACAAGAAGGACGAGAGAGGCGTAATGGTTTTCGATACTTTAAAAGACGGTTTGGATACTTATAACGATATGCGGGCCAGACATACGATCCAAGGCAACTCGCCAGTAGCTATTCTGAAGGACTACTATGATACAGTGGTAGAGTACCCTCAGGATGCGCAACGAATATTGGATGATATGAAAAAGATCGGTTATCTGGATAAACATCTTAACGACCCGTATATTCCGCACATCCTGTTCTACGAGGCGAAAACTGCTGAACGTATGGCGCAATTATCCCCTCAAATCTATGGACTGATCGACACCAAACGCAGAAAATGGATTTCTGAAGGCGGCATAGATCAGGAATGGGATGCGTATTTAAACGATTTAGAAAAAGCTGGATGGTCGGAGTTTATGGGATATGTTCAGGAAGCCTATGATCGTTTTCAGACAAATCTTAAATCGAAGTAAATCCCCTTTGTCGGACGCCGGATGAAACTTGAAATTTTGGTCAAGGAATAAAATGGAAATTTTTGTAAACCCATGCCCGGGAGGGGATTATTGTGGAAAAATACAAGCCATATTATCACTTTACTCCAGGGAGAAACTGGATGAACGATCCAAACGGATTGGTTTTTTATAAAGGAATGTACCATATGTTCTATCAGTACCACCCTTATGGAACAACTTGGGGCCCCATGCATTGGGGACATGCGGTCAGCTCGGACCTGGTTCATTGGGATCACTGGCCGGTAGCGTTGGAGCCCGATGAGCACGGCATGATTTTTTCCGGTAGTGCGATTGTGGATTGGAATGATACGTCAGGATTTTTCCAGGGGAAAACCGGGATGGTTGCGATTTTTACGCAACATGGTACAGATCCGGAAACCGGTGGAATAAGAGAGTGCCAAAGTATTGCATATAGTACGGATGACGGGAAAACATGGTTGAAGTATACGGGAAACCCGGTTTTGGCCAACGAGCAACACACCGATTTCAGGGATCCCAAAGTTTTCTGGCATCATGAGTCGCAACAATGGATAATGATTTTGGCTTCCGGTCAAACCGTGAGCATTTATCATTCTTCCAACTTGATAGACTGGAAATTTGCCAGCGAGTTTGGACAAGGCGAAGGATGTCACGAAGGCGTTTGGGAATGTCCGGATTTGTTCCCTCTGCCGGTCGACAATGACGAAACCCGGATGAAGTGGGTGATGTTTGTCAGTGTCGGCAATACTCCCGGTTCGCAAGAAGGATCGAGAACGCAATATTTTATCGGCGACTTTGACGGAAAAATGTTCGTGAATGATGGACCGTCAGACAAGGTCAGGTGGTTGGATTATGGCAGGGATAATTATGCCGGTGTCAGTTGGTCTGACGTTCCGGCAGAAGACGGAAGGCGCATATATATCGGCTGGATGAATAATTGGAAATACGCAAACGTGACGCCTACGGATGGCTGGAGAGGCGTGATGACAGTCCCTCGGGAATTAGGCTTGACAAGTATAAACGACGGCATAAACGATAAAATCATACTCATTCAGAAACCAATCCGGGAACTCGAAAGATTAAGGGTGCCGATATTGTCTCTTCAAGAGACCACGATGGAAGAGGCTCAGCGAAACTTGTCCCTGCTGAAAATGGAATGTTTTGAAATTGTGGCTGACATCGGGTGGGAAGCGAAAGGGGAATTTGGCTTTAAAGTCCGATCCTCAGCCGTCCATGAAACGATCGTGGGTTACTCTTCTGATAGCGGCGAGCTCTTTGTGGACCGCACCAAATCGGGCAACGTATCTTTTCATCCGGATTTTGCGGGGAGACACCGCGCAGCGCTTCATTCCGGAAATTGCCGGCTGAAACTGCGCATTCACGTGGACCGTTCATCGATCGAAGTGTTTGCCAATGATGGGATCGTAGCCATGACCGATCTGATTTATCCGAATGAAGAGGATAACGGGATTGAAATTTATGCGAGCGGCGGAGGAATTCGGATTCATTCGTTGGAATTGTTCGGTCTGCGGTCATTGAATGCCACGTCAATATTTCAGTCTCATTAACTTAAGCATATTAACTAAACCGCATCAACAGATCCCAAAATTACAAAAATTGGAAAATTCCATAGTTTTGAGTAAAACTATCTTTATATCCGATCAAAGGAGGGGAAAAATCTTGCAGAATCCGAAATTTTCAGGCAAGAAGGCATAAAAACAAGTCACTGGGGAAGATCTTCCAGAAATCGATGGCCGCAACACAAAATTTGAAGGATCGCAAAAAAACCATTCTGAGAAAATCCGTTCGGACAATGCTGATGATATTTATGAATAAAAATGCTGGTTTCCAACCGCAGAGCGGATAGCGCATCATAACGGCAGTATGTCTTACGGCAGCATGGAACTCGACGGCAATATGGAACTAGGTCGAAGAGTTTCTATCCTGTCGTTTTTATTTGTGTCTCTCTTTGTTTTTTAAGTGATGAAATTGCGTGGAATTTTGCGATGAGTGGCAAATTATCAAGGATAATGGGGGGGACGATATCATGGGAAAACACTAGGATAATAGGAAAACGCAAAGGTCTTTCATGGGCTGGAAAATATCTATTCTGAGAGATGGCGTTTAGCTCGAAATGTTTTGCAAGATAATGGCGTCAGCTTTTGCACCGAGAGGAGTGTTTACGGCAGCAAAGGCAAGAACATGGAAGTGCAGGAGTCCCTTATTTGAAAAAATGCAAAAATACAGTTTTTGGATATCGAAATCGGTTGTTCGGATCAAAAGCCTGAAAAAATGCAGGGAATTTCTCTTATATCGTTGTAATCGGCGTTTCGGAAGAAAAAAACCTGTATCTTTGCAGGAACTTGTCTGTTTAGGTCGTCAAGTGGAGGAAAAAACTGTAAAATCGCAGGTTTTTTATTCCGACGTTTGGATCGTGTTCCGAAGGTGAAGATGTGTGTGTCGCGTCCCATTTTACAACAGTGTATGGCTCAAACTGGCCGGTTACACTTCCGAATCAATATTGGGAATTTGCAAACGGATGTCGTTCATGGTGAAAGAGACGCATGACAAGTGATCTGATTGAACGGGATCATCTTCCAGATATATATTATGAAGTTCATAACGGGCCTCCCCTTTGACAAGAACATACTGTTCCAATGTAGAAGCATCGGAAGCGATGATCCAGTACTCCGGTATGCCGAAACGGGCATAAATTTTTAGTTTGTCCAGTTTATCCCGTTTCAGGGTGGATGGAGATACGATTTCCGTTACGAGATCGGGAACGCCGACGATGCCATGTTTTGCAAGGATGTGCAGTCTGCTTCGGCGGATGAGGACAAGGTCGGGCTGGCGAACTTCCGTCTCGGAAAGAATTAAATCGATTGGTGCACTTAATACAATATATTCACGGTTGCACGTTTGTCTGAGCTTGTATTGCAATTCAGCGCTGATCAACTGGTGGATTGACGACGGTCCCGGACTCATAAGTTCAAGCTTTCCGTTATTGAGCTCATACCGGTTCCCGTCTTCAAGGCGGGCGTAATCGTCATATGTTATTCTTTGTTCCCGAATGATTTGCGGTTTGTCCTTGTCATCGGGCATCCGATTACCCTCCATTCGTCCATTCTGACCAAACTTTGTCTGGGTCCGCGTGTTATTGTGCCGGCAGTCACAGATAAATACAGGTAAATGCAGGATAAAAACGAATCAGAACCGTTTCGTTTCCCGGTCGTTCACCGTGTCCGGTTTTCTGTGTTTTTGGGCCGTATCATGTTTTTTTCTATATACGTCATTATACGTTATTTTCCATGCAGGGAAAATGGTCGAAACTTGAAGTCGGTTTAATCAAAAAGAAGAGGTTCGTTTGCCCATTCGAAAATCGTCAATGCATGAGGAATTGTTCAGAAATCACATTAATTACATCGGCAGCAATAAGGAAGCGGTATAATGCAACTCAAGTGACTATGGACAAGCATCGGCATACCCGCTAACGTTGGCATCTTTCATCCGCCCCCCCTTGCCCTCCCTTTTTCATGCAACGCATTCCGATTTAACCGGTGTTTGTCCGGCTTGCAGTGTCTTATTTTCTGGTGGCGGCCTTATATTTGCCAGCGGCAACCTATGTAAACGGTATGTAAACGGAGTGATAGATAGCGGCGACCTATCACGTAAACGGAGTGATAGAAAATAAGGTCTTTGCTTTATTACGTTCCGCGGCAATTGGTGTTGAAAGAGCGGGCCAGGCCGAAACCGGAAAAAGGGAAGTTGTTCTTTAAGCGGAAGCAGCAGGCATTTGCGGCAGCGAACTTGGGCGAATTTGAAGGATATTTGAATCACGGCAGTGTTCGCATTCCGCCGCTAGTCTTGGGACACGAGTTTTGCGGTACGGTCGGTACGGTCGTTGAAGTCGGGGATGGTGTCACCGGCTTCGCTCCATCAATCACGCTGTATCCAAAATCATCCTGTCCAAAATCATCCTATCCATAAATCATACTCTACCCATAATTATACATTACCTATAAAATGATACAGTATTATACAGTATCGCATAAAATGATACAGTACTCATAACCAAGTTGCACCCATTAACATCCCCCGACCGGACAAACGACGACGGACACAGCATTCCGCCGTGCCGAGCTTAAAACCCGCCCGCACAATTTTTTTGCGGCGGGTTTGTCGCTTCATTTTCAATCTGATATTTTCAACTTGACCACATCACTCCGCCCTCCCGAAATCCTCTGTCAGCGGTATGATGATTGGCCCGCAATTCGTGCATCCGGATTCATCCGGTACGCCGTGGTACTCTCACCGATGAGCACTTGCGTGAACAAACGAATGATTCCAAACGGCCGTTGCGGTCGCTGGATTCTTAACATTAACTCTTCAGCCGCCCTGATTCCCAGTTGAAATTCGTTGTTATCTACCGTTGTTAAAGAAAAGTCCAGAAATTCCGTTTCCTTGATCCGGTCGAACCCGGTAATGGCCATTTCTTCCGGAACCGCTACTCCTTTTTCCCTGAGAAACTTGATGGCGTGCAGAGCGATCAAATCGTTCGCGCACACGAACGCGGTGGGAAAACGGTCCAATACCTCCAGCGAAGTTGCCACATCTTCATAACGCTGATAATAAAATGGCGTTTTTCCTGTCAGGCAATACTTTGGATTGACCGGAATACCGGCCTCCCGGTGCGCTCTGGCAAAACCGAGCCAACGCTCTTTAAATGATTGGGAAGTCGTTCCCCCGATATATCCTATTTCCGTATGGCCGGATTCAATGAGAAGGCGGGTAATTTGACAGACCCTTTCTTCACTTTGCATTAAAACAATATCTGTCTTCAAATTGTCCAAGAACACTTCGGCATCGATGTCGATCAACACTTTGGGCAGAGGCACTTCCATTAACTTTCTGGTGTACGGTGCGCTGAGGCATCCGGCCACGATAAATCCGTCAATGCTGTTGTGGTTGATCATTTGAGGCAAAACAAGGGACGCTTCTTCTTCGCTTTTGATAAAACTGAGTTTCATTTCATGGCCATATTCCCCCACGACTTGTTCTGCTCCCCGCATCACATTCAGCCAGTATCCTTCCGCTTGCACGTTTGTTTTTGTCAGAAAAGCTATGCTGAGTTGCGTTTTCATTTCCTGGCGGGTGAATTTTTTATATCCCAGGGCGGCCGCCTGGTCGAGTATTTCTTTTCGGGTCTTCTCCGAAATGCCGGGACGGTTATTCAGCGCTTTGGAAACCGTATTTCTTGAAACGCCCAAAATTTTCGACAATTCATTGACGGTAATTTTTTTGTTCATATCTCACACATTCCTTTATGTAAAATATTTTTTTCTATCATCCATGAAAAAGTACCTGTTTGTCAACAAAATGAACATTTTGTAACGGTGAAACACTTTGAATTTTTCGTTACGTTCTAAAAAGAATGTTAACATGCCCTGCAAAAACTAAACAGACCTCTTTTGACACAGGAACGAATGATCGGCGGAGGGCTGTCGCAAATGGAAGAAAAAAGGGGCAATGTGTCGGAAAAATCTTGAAAAGATTGTATTTACACACACAATAGGCTGGTATATAATTACAAAAAAGATTACATTTAACAAAAATGTAACGAAAAATGTAATCAATTATGTAAAGAAAATTATTGTGATAATGTAACGTTACAAGAAAATGGCGCGTGTATGGTTACGATATAGCAACGCAACTTCATTGCAACTCTTATGCGATATCGTGACCATACGGTATGATATCGCAGCTTTTGTGTAATATCGTAACGATACGGTATTACATCTCAGCTTTTATGCGATATTGTGATATTGTAACGATACGATATGGCAACGCAACTTTCCTTCGTTTTGATTCGAAGATTTTGAAAGTGTTTCCAACGGGAGTTTCATTTCCCGAAAATGATTCTAAAGGAGGCAAAGGAATTCATGAAACGGCGGATTGTTGTTTGGTTGTTGGTTGTGCTGCTGGGACTCACCGCATGTACGAACTCCGGCAGCGGCCCGGAACCTGCCGCAGGAACGGAAAACGTCGCGGGGGACAAAAGCACCTTGCACGTTTCCATGACGTTGGCGGCCGGACCCAAAACTCCCGACGCCTGGGTGGAGAAAGCATTGGAAGAAGATTTGCAGGCAGCATTGGGCAGGCCTGTGGATATTGAGAGTATCATGTTGCCCAGTTCGGAGCAACAGACGAAGATCAATCTGCTCATGAGCGACGTGAAAACGATGCCGGACGTGATCTGGTATCCGGGGAATATGGATAAAGAATACGATAACTGGGTAAGATCCGGCGTACTGATCGATTTGTTGCCTGCGCTGCAAAAGTACGGTCAGAACATTTTGAGCTATTACAGCAAGGAAACGTTATTTTATTCGTACGACAAGAGCGGCAGATTGTTCCGCGTTCCCGGTGACGTGGCAGAAGCCTCATCCATGACCACCATTCTCCGCAAAGACTGGATGGAAAAATTGGGGCTGGAAGTTCCCAAAACAGTGGACGAATACATCGAAGTATTAAGAGCGTTTACCAAAAATGATCCTGACGGCAATGGCCGGGATGACACGTACGGTTTGTCCGGACCGACCGAATGGCGGAGTTTCGCTCCAATTCTTTACGCTTACAAATCCGATCCCGAACACTTCATGATCCAACCCGACGGCACGGTGAAATATGGCGCCGTGTTGCCTCAAACCAAACAAGCGCTTCAAATACTCCAGGATATGTATAAAGAAGGTTTGATCGATCCCCGCATGCTCTCCAATACGGACGGTTCAAAATTTAACGAAATGATGCAGCAAGGCAAAATCGGCTCTTTTTACCGCTGGGTGGATTATTTCAATCCTTCCGGCAACGTGATTCGGGGATTCAAGGCGAACAATCCCGACGGCGAACTGATGCATATCGACCCCATTCAGGGACCCGACGGCTTCAGTTCGGATTATCCGGAACAAACGGGCGGCTGGAGCTTCATTTCGGTCACATCCCAGGCGAAAGAGCCGGATGAAGTGGTGAAAGTCCTGAACCGGATCGCTTCCCCCGAAACGTATAAGCTGATCACGTTCGGCAAAGAAAATGAACATTATGTCATCGAAAACGGCATATTCAAACCGCTGATCACCCCGGACGAATCGACCAAACTGGGGCTGGGCAATTTCGGCTGGTATGTGTCCAGAAAGGACGAAGCCAATATTAAAAATACTCCGGAAGTCACCGCATTGTTTGAAAAGCGGGCGATAACGTCCCAACCTTTAAGGGATTTGCGGATTGAATTTAAATCGTTGGACAGACCGGCGTGGAAAGAATATTCGACGGATATCAACACCTTAAGAGACCAGACGTTTTACGGAATTATATCCGGCAAATTGCCGATTGACGAGTTCGACAAATTCGTCTCCCAGTTTTATCAAATGGGCGGGGACAAGATGGAAGCGGAAGCCAATCAATTGTACCAGGATCAGCAAAAAGAATACGCGCAATACGAGCAGTGGTACAATGAGCAGATTATGCCTTACAGGGAATAAGCCCCATAAGGAATCACCAGGAATCACCTTTATCAAATGAGCCCCAAAAACGTATGCGACATGTTCAAAAGGTTTATTAGAAATTTCCATAAGGATCGCGGCATATGCGAAAACTCCAACAGGATGGCAACGTATGCAAAATCTTTAAAACAATCGCCAAAACAATCGCCAATGTATGCGAAATCTCCAAAAAGAATCGCCAATATATGAAGAATCGCCAATTGTGCGATTTCCAAAAAAATCGCCAAATCGCCATCCAAAAAAATCGCCGCATATGCGGAATCTTTAAAAGGGTCGCAATGCAAATGAAAACTTTATAAGGTCCGAAGTATGCAATCATTCCGTCAGGAGTGCAATGTATCACGAGAACGTTATAAAACGTATCACGACAAAACGTATCACAACAACTTTATAAACGTATCACGACGACAAAACCGTATCACGACAACTCCATAAAAAACAAAAACTCCATAAAGACCACTTCGTATGCAAATCTCCCTTTTCGGTTTTTAACGGCCGGTGAAAGGTGGACTGATGATGACAAACGGATGGAAGAGCAAATCGAAGAACGGGAGTGTTGCCGGTCCGGGGCTGGTCAAAGATGTAATCAGAGACCGTTATCTGTATTTGCTCTTGTTGCCCGGACTGGTGTACCTGATCATTTTCAGATATGTTCCGATGTACGGCTTGGTGATCGCATTCAAAGATTACAACATTTTAATGGGGGTGATGAAAAGTCCCTGGGTAGGTTTGCTTCAGTTTGAACGTTTGTTTCGCGGTCCGGATTTTTTGCAAATTCTCAAAAATACGATCATCATCAGCACGTACAAGATCATATGGGGATTTCCCGCGCCCATTATTTTGTCTTTGCTACTCAATGAGTTAAAAAACATTTATTTTAAACGGTTTACTCAAACGATTATTTATTTGCCCCATTTTATTTCATGGGTGATTTTTGCCGGAATCATCATGATTTTTCTCAATCCGGTCGACGGGTTCGTCAATTACGTGATCAGAACTTTTGGCGGAGAACCGGTCAGTTTCTTGACGGAGCCCAAATATTTTCGCGCCATTTTGGTTATCACCGATATTTACAAAGAAGCGGGATGGGGAACGATCATTTATCTGGCTGCGATATCCGGAGTGAATCCCTCTTTATACGAAGCGGCCGTCATGGACGGGGCGAACAAGTTCAGACAAATGTGGCACATTACCTTGCCATCGATCCGGCCAGTCGTCATCATTTTGTTTATTCTCAGTTTGGGGAATATCCTTGAGGCCGGTTTTATGCAAATCTTTTTGCTCTATAATCCGCTCGTAATGAATGTCGGGGATGTCATCGACACGTACGTGTACCGCAGGGGAATCGTGGACGCCAGCTACAGTTTGGGGGCCGCCGCCGGACTGTTCAAATCCGTTATCGCCTTGATCATCATTGTTTTGGCTAACCGGATTGTGAAACGTTTCGGCGAAGACGGGCTATGGTGAAAACGGAATATGGCCGGGAGGATTTCGATGTAAGATGGAGTACGATGAGTGGAAGTCGATGGCGGCAGGAATTCGGTAGGGAGGAATCGCTGTGATCCGGGATACGACGGGAGAAAAAATGTTTCATATGATCAATCATATTTTCATGACGCTGCTGATTGTATTGATGATTTATCCTTTTTGGTATATTGTGATGTATTCGTTAAGCAACTCCAAATTAGCTGCTGCAGGCGGCCTGTTTCTGGTGCCCAAAGGCTTTTCCCTGGAATCGTACAAAACCATGATCGGCAATGTATCTTTCTTGTCCGGCTTCAAAGTTTCCGCAATCGTGACGGTTTGCGGCACTATGTTTGCCACTTTTTTCACCGCGACCACCGCCTACGCCATATCCAAAAAAAGGTTACGGGCCAGGAAATTTTTCACCTTTCTCATCCTTTTCACCATGTTGTTTCACGGGGGAATGATTCCGACTTATTTGCTGGTCAAACAATTGGGCTTGTTGGACTCTTATCTCGCTTTAATTCTCCCTCCCGCGATCGGGGCATGGAATATATTGGTGATGAGGAGCTTTTTTGTCGGGATTCCGGAAGAACTGGAAGAGGCCGCCAAAATGGACGGCGCTTCGGATTTGACCGTTTTTTTCAGGGTCGTACTCCCCTTGTCCAAAGCAGTTCTTGCAACCGTCGGATTGTTTCTGGCTGTCGCTTATTGGAACGACTTTTTTTCAACCATATTGTACATTACGGACAAAAACAAATGGGCGCTGCAGGCTGTGCTGAGGGATATTATCAACAACGCGGCAACCACTTTGTCCAGTCAGGGAATATCCCTTGGCTTCCAGCAGGAAATTTCCGAATCGACGGTAAAAATGGCTTCGATCGTCGTGGCCACGCTTCCCATTCTGATGGTCTACCCTTTCATTCAGAAGTATTTTGTGAAAGGCGCTTTGATCGGTTCGGTCAAGGGATAGGTTCTGCCGGGAGCCGATCCCCCGGATGGAACGTTGTTGCGTAGCCATGGGTGTCAGTCCAGGGATCATGGTATATGGCAATATGACAACAAAAAAGAAAGTGTGTGGGGGAAAAAAATATGGTTTGGCTACGTGTTGGCTATGAGTTAGAGTTCGAAAGTTCTATTGTAATCGGATTTGCCATATTACAAGAATAGAACTTATTAAAACAGGGGGAGTTGAATTTCGTTGTTATTGATGAACAGAGCTTTCTGATTGGTGATGGTAATTGGTGATAACAAGTGGGCTTTTCATTCGAGAGGGGAGTTTTTTTGCTTGGCGGGTAGAGCGTTTTGTATGGTACGATAAGTTTTTTGATGGTTCGATAAGTTTTTTTGATGGTCCGTTAAGTTTTTTGTATGGTCCGTTAAGTTTTTTTGATGGTGAGGTGAGCTTTTTGGATCGGCGGTTAGAGCTTTTCAGTGAAGTAAGGAAGAATCAGGTTCTTGGTGGCAAATAAGCAAGGATTTTGATAGGTCATGAAGAGTGTTCATGATATTAAGTGGCGTTTGTTCGATTCCTATTTGTCCGGTTCATCAATTTGGTTTTCATTAATATGGCTTTTATCAATATGGTTTTTATCATATGACTTTGATCAATGAAAACGTTTTTAAAAAACTTTTATCAATATAGCTTGATCATCAATGTAGATTCCTTCAATGTAAGTTTCTTCAATGTAAGTTTCTTCAATGCAGGTTTTTTTAATATATCATTACTTCAATAATTTAACATAGCTTTTTTCAATATAAGTTTCTTCAACAACATAACAATATAGCTTTCTCTAATTTGGAATGATATGGAAATTCATTCGTTAAACAAAAAACTTAATGGAGGCGGGACAGGTATGGAAAAAGTGAGGTTTCTGGTTATCGGTACCGGAGGGATGGGGAGGGAGCACATCCGCAGGTTGCTGCAAGTTCCCGAGGCGGAAATTGTCGCGCTTTCGGATCCTTCCGAGGATGCGGTTCGGGAAACGAAGAACCGTTTTCCGGAACTGGAGAATGTGGCCGTATATGCCGATTACCGGGAGGCGATTTCCCTAGGTCAGGCTGACGCCGCCGTGATCGTATCCCCGCACAGTATGCATTTTGAACAAGGGATGGCTTGTTTGGACGGCGGTCTGCACGTGTTGATGGAAAAGCCTTTTGTCGCCGGTTCCGAAAACGCCGAACGGATCATCGAACATGCCAAACGACTGAATAAGCATCTTGCGGTTGCTTATCAGCGGCATTTAATGGGACCGTATATGTTTATGCGAGAATTTGTCCAAAATGGCGAGTTGGGAACTGTTCAATATGTGTGCGCGTATCAGGCGCAAAGTTGGTTAAAAGGAACACAAGGCAAATGGCGGCAAGATCCTGCGCTTTCATGCGGCGGCCAGTTGAACGACTCCGGAAGCCATTTGCTTGACGTGGTCCTTTGGGTAACGGGACTGGAACCGGAAAGCGTGACGGCCTGCATTGATAACCGCGGATCGCAGGTCGATATTGATTCTGCGGTCACGGTCCGCTTCCGCGGAGGAGCGATCGCAACTTTCAATGTCGTAGGCAGCGCCTCGATCGGGTGGCATGAAGATGTGTCGGTTCACGGCGACAAGGGAACGGTTTTATACCGCAACAATAAAATTTTGGTTGCCAGGGAAGGGGAGAGAAGACTTGCCGAAGTTCCGGAACATGAGCTTCCGCCTTCCAGCGACCCGGACCGCAATTTCGTCGACCTGATCCTCGGCAAAGTCCGCGAAGCCGCGGCTCCGGCCATCTGCGGCCTGCAGATCGCCCGCTTAACCGAAGCCGCCTGGAAGAGTGCGGCGAACGGCAGTCAAGTGGTACGACTGTAGTTCAATGTGATGCCGGTCAGTATGTTGGCTCACGGAACTGCAGAGCCGTACGAGTTTTGCTAATCTATACGAATTCTTAGATCTGTAAAAGTTCTTTGAGCTGTACAAGTTCTTAGATCTGTACAAGTTCTTTGAGCTGTACTAAGTTCTTAGATCCGTACTTAGTTCTTTGATCTGTACGAGTTCTCCGATCTGTAAGAGTTTTGCTGAACTGTACGATCGATCCCAAGAAATATGGCTGGAGAGGACTTTAGAGGACAATTGTGTACTCTATATGTCTCAATTTTCGATTTCAGGGCCAAATTGCGGACATTGGTTATCCTTATTTTGTCAAAATTCAATCGGATTTTAATTATTTTGAAAAATAAGGTATGCGCATGTCCGCAATCCCTGGTCCAAGCCGGTTCTGAAGCAAAATAGAGACAATCGGTGTCCGCTAATTCGCAAGAGCACTGTATACGTGAACCATTTGTCTGCTGGAGCAACTGTACGGAAGAAATCTTTGTCCTCGGAGAGCAGTTGTAATCGAGAACTAATTTCGATAAGAACTACCGTACGCGAGAATGATTTGTTTGCAAAAACACCGCAGGTGAGAATCATCGCAAGGGACAGCGTATTCAAGAACTCTTTGTCCGCAAGGGTCATCATGCGCGAGAGCCATTGGATCGTGAGCCATTATAACGGCCATTATAGCGTGAGTTATATAAAGGGGAGGCATGCCGCTATGCCAAAAGGTTTGCATGGAGTGATGAAACGATGCTGAAAGGTTTGACCAGAGCCGGCATTGGGACTGTCGGAACGTTGGAACATTTCGTAAAGTTGGCGGCCGAAAACGGGTTTGACGCAATAGACGCAAGTGGCGGCGAGCTGTTGAAGCTTGTTGAAGATTATGGAGCGGACGGTGCCCGCGAATGGTTGCGGGAAACGGGCCGGGAGCGCATTGCCATCGGCGCAATCGGCCTGAGCACGGAATGGAGGGCCGATGAGGCAAAGTTTCGCGAAGACTTGACCAAATTGGCGGTGGAAGCCCGGGCGGCCTCAGCTCTCGGCTGTACCGCCTGCTGCACTTACATCATGCCGTCGACGGATTCGCCGGCCGCGCATTATGCGGTAACCGTGATCCGGCGACTGCGCGCTTGCGCGCAAATTCTCGGCGCATACGGGATCCGGTTAGCCCTAGAATTCATCGGATCGCATCACCTGAGAACGGTTCGCAAGAACCCTTTTTTGTGGAAGCTCTCCGAAACGCTCGAGTTGATTGATGCCATTGGAGAACCAAACGTAGGACTGCTTTTGGATTCGTACCATTGGTATACGAACGAATTGGGTGTGGAAGACATTGAACGTCTGCGTGCCGGGCAAATCGTTCATGCCCATATCAACGATGCTCCCAGCGTTCCGATACCGGAAGCTCTTGACAACGGCCGTCTTTATCCCGGCGAAGGGGTGATCGATCTGAAAGGATTCCTGCTTGCTCTTCATCGTATCGGTTATAAGGGGGTTATCGCACAGGAGGTGTTGTCCAAAACTCCAAGGGAAGGTACGGCAGAGGAACTTGTTCGGTATTCCCGGGAGGCTTTCGACCGGGTATTCAAAGCGGCAGGATTGGAATGAGCCGGATGAACAAGCGTCAACATGAGCTGATTCGACAAAGCGTCAGCATGGGCTAATTCGTCAAAGCGGAAGCAAGAGACATATTTTCAGAGTGTCAGTATGAATGCAGGAATATGGGAGTAGCCATAGAGCGAGTAGCAAAGAGCGAGTAGTAATGCAAGAAGGATGTCGATTCACTGTGCAAAATGAGTAGAAAGTGAAATGATTGTCTTCCGGCGAGTTTGGGCTTTCCGTTCCATGCCTCTAAATTTTCTTTATTGGATCAAGGAATGGAAAACAAGATGTCTGAGTTTTAGGAAGGCAACATTTCACTTCTAGCCGTATATTTTTGCACCATCAACAGTGAATCGACAGCCTTCAAGAAGTGGTCATATAAGGGTTAGTATGATAAGGGAGCGATTGCATGGAAAATCCATTACATGTGGGTTTGATCGGATACGGATTTGCCGGCAGGACGTTTCATGCACCGGTCATCACCGCCGTTCCGGGTTTGCGGCTGACCACTGTTGTGCAGCGTCACGGCACGTCGTCCAGGGAACGGTATCCATGGGTGCAAGTCGTAAAAGATGCACAGGATGTTTACAGGGATGAAAGAATCGATCTTGTCGTTGTGGCCACTCCCAGCACCGATCACTTCACGTTTGCAAGAGACGCCCTCCTCGCAGGCAAACATGTCGTCGTTGAGAAGCCGTTTACGGTTACAACGGAGGAAGCGGACCGGCTAATCGCGTTAGCCAAAAAGCAGGGGAAGATGCTCAGTGTCTTCCATAACCGCCGCTGGGACGGGGATTTCCTCACCATCCGGAAACTCGTGCAACAAGGAATCCTTGGCCAAATCCGCGAAGCCGTGTTTAGTTGGGATACCTACCAGCCCAAGGCGGGGAAAAACTGGCGGGACAGCGGCGCGGCGGGATCCGGGGTGTTCTATGATCTTGGGGTTCATTTTCTCGATCAGGCGCTTACCTTATTTGGAATCCCTTCTGCGATTCGGGCAGAGATCCGGTGTGTTCGCGAGAACGCTGCCGCTGCCGATGATTTTCACGTCGTCCTTGAATATGAAGATGGATTGCGAGTCCGCCTGAAGTCTTCCAAGTTTGTGCGTGAGCCTGGCCCGCGTTATGTGTTGCACGGCACGAAAGGATCTTTCGTGAAATACGGTGTCGATCCGCAAGAGCAAGCGTTGAAACGGGGGGAAACGCCGGAAAAACCGGACTGGGGGGCAGAGCCGGAATCCTCTTGGGGAGTGTTGAATACGGAAATCGAAGGGCTTCACTATGTGGGGCGCATTCGCACGATCCCCGGTTCTTATGCCGGTTACTACCAAAATGTTTATGATGCGATTACCGGAAAAACGGAGCTTGAGGTGAAACCCGGGCAAGCGCGGATGGCAATCCGCTTGATTGAACTGGGGATCCAAAGCAGTGACGAAAAACGGACGTTGGAGGTGAGCCCTTAACGACATGTTTCCTTTTAAGACCGCGTTGAACGCATCGACATTATTTCCTTATCATCTTGGCATCAAGGATCAGGCGCGAATTGCGGCGGAAGCGGGTTACGACGGGTTGGAGCTGTGGGTGAAGGACCTGCATTCTTATGCGGATCGGGGAGGAAATCTCCAAGATTTGAGGCGTTACCTTTCTGATACAGGTATTGCCGTCGTGAACGCCATCGCATTTTTTGCATGGACGGATGCTGACGGGGAAGTGCGGGAGCATGCTTTTCGGCAAGCGAAAAAAGAAATGCGGATGCTGGCGGAAATCGGCTGCGCCGCTGTCGCCGCGCCGCCTTACGGCAATGTGGAGCATGTGCCGCTCGATTTGATTGCGGCGAATTTTGCGAGGCTTTATGAATTGGCAAATGAGGCCGGTATCAAGCCGTACCTGGAATTTTGGGGCCGCGCCAAAAAGTTGTCCCGGATTAGCGAAGCGTTGTACGTGTTAGCGGAAAGCGGCGTTCCGGACGGGCAATTGTTATTGGATCCGTTCCATATGTATACAGGGGGAAGCAGTGTGGAGAGTGTCGCTTACATAAACGGGAAATCCATCGGCATAGTCCACGCGAACGATTATCCTGACCATCCGGAACGGTCTGTCATTGCTGACCGGGACCGCGTATTTCCCGGAGAAGGAAACGCTCCCTCCCAAAAGCTTGCAAAGTTGCTTTACGAGAACGGTTATCGGGGATATTTATCGTTGGAACTTTTTATTGAAGATTACGGGAAAAAAAGTGCACTGGAGGTAGCGAAACTTGGCATCGGATCGTTAAAGAGCGCTTATGATGTCAGGTAATTGGTGTCAAGCAACCGAATGTTGAGTAACTGAGTGCAAGTAACTGGGTGTCAAGCAATTGGTGTCAAATAACTAGATGTCAAACAACTGGATGTCAAATAACTGGATGACAAGCGATTTGCTGGGCGCAACGTGCAAATGCGCAATTTTATAACAAGTTTATCGTAAGATGAATCTCTGTTGTTCAGGTTCAATGAAACGCGGGATGAGCCGGTGTTGTCGTGGGGTTGACTTAAAACCTTTAAACATGGAATGGAATGAGCACGACGTCGGATGAGAGGTGGAATGAATAGAACAGGGAATGAACAGGGCATGGAATGAACAGGACATGAAATGAATAAGACATGAAATGAACAGGATGTGATGAGCGGGATGAGCAGACCAAAGTTGGGTTTGATCGGTTTGACTCATGAAGAAGCCAAGCAAGACTTTTGGGGAACGATGCGACGAGTTGCAGAGATCGGGTACGAAGGCATCGAAGGAGCGAATGCGCTTTTGCAAGGTGATGTGAAAGAGAATGTCAGACGGCTGCATGAATTGGGGCTGCATGTGGCAACCCACAGCGCCAGTTTGGACCGGTTGCGTTACGAACTCGACAAAGTGATTGCCGAAGCGCATTCCTTAGAAACGTCCCATGTCACCGTATGGTGGGCCGCCTGCAACTCGCGGGATGATTTGTTGCGCGATGCCGAATTGTATAACGCTGCCGGAGCAAAATTGGCGGCGGAAGGGTTAAAGCTTTGTTATCATAATCACGATCATGAATTCAAAACAACGTTTAACGGCCTGTACGCGCTCGACATTGTTGCGGAGCATACCGATCCCGACGCCTTATATTTCCGTCTGGACATTGCCTGGATTACTTTGGGCGGGGCCGATCCGGCTCACATTCTACACAAAATGGCAGGTCGTGTTGCAGCCATTCATATTAAAGATGTTTACGGGACGGACGAGGTTGGCAAGTGGACTGCGGTTGGAACCGGTGTCGTAAAAATCCGTGAATCAATCCAAGCGGCTTGTCAGATCGGTGGTGTCGAATGGATGACCGTCGAGCAAGACCGTTTGCGGAACTTGAGCGCATTGGAAACGGTATTGGCCAGTTACCTGAATTTGAAAGAACAAGGATTGTTGTCATGCATTTAATCAAAGTATGTAAATAGTGTTTGTGATTACAGAGTATGTAATCATAGTATGTAATCGAGGAATATCCCTAATATTTCCAATTATTCCTGTTTTTAAAAAACCAATATAGGTTTTTTAAGAAAGAGAATGGATCTGAACAAGAATGGGTTTCTGAACAAGAAGGGTTTTTTGAACAACAATGGGTTTTTTAAAGCGTAACAATGGTGCTGGCCCCTCCGGTTAAATGAGACCGATGGGGCGGCTTTTTTTTGGGGATGGGTTGTACAAGTTACGCCGTAAGAGACAAATATCTCCCGCATCAATCGAGACAAGTGTTTCTTCACCGAGAGAGACAAAGGTTCCTCCGCCCAAGCGGTACAAATGTCCTCCACCGAGAGAAACAAAGTTCCCCCAACCGAGACACATTGGCAGTTAAACCATCCTGATTCATTCTCTTCATTCAGGATTCCGGGCGTGCTCCCCTGTTGCACCTTGCAATTCGGGCGAACCGTTTCAGCCCCTCATGCAAGGTAAATTGATCCCATGAATAAATAAGTCCGAGTCAACATGATAATATAGCTTAATATATTGCCCGAGAGGACTGAAGAAGAACAACCGACGGATTAGACAAACCAAACCGATGGATTAAACAAACCAATCAGAAGCGCGGCAACCATAAGCGGGATGAAAAACATTCTGTAGCAGGAAAGGTAAAAAAGGCAAACATCAGAAGGTAGACATCAGAAAGGTAGACATCAGAAAGGTAGACATCACATATGAGACATCAAATATGAGACATCAAATATGAGACATCACATATGAGACATCACATATGAGACATCACATATGAAACATCACATATGAAACATCAAATATGAAACATCAAATTAGGTACAAATCCAATATAAAACATCCAACTTGTAAATTTCCAATATGTGGTACCAAACAGCGGATAAGAGTACAACTGTCCAAGGGTATTACATGTCTAAGCGTAAAACATCGAATACGGATATCAAACGTCTAAAGTATCAATCGTCAAAAATTGCAGAATGGTCGAAAAATTACGGAAAAAATGAAAAGCGCGGAATCGAATTGCCGGACGCGACGGACGCGGCGCAAAAAAATTACAAAATTAACCATAATCTGAAAATTTTTCGTCATCATTCTGTTTTTTTTCATCAAATTTCCACAACATTACTACAACGGATCTTTCGTTAATGAAAGTGATTAATGGTATAATAAGAGTAAGGGACCACCCCGTCAAGCCGGTGGGAACGTAAGCGGCAGGAACAAAAAACGTTAAAACGAATTGCTGAAAAGGTTTTATGAAAACAAAAAACGTCAAATGCCGGCAAGTTTTTATACAATTTTCGTAAAGTCAACAGGAACATTTTTTTCTACAATAGTTAGTGCCATAACAAATTTTCGGCCGGTAACCAGCGAAAGATTTCGTCACATAGAATTTATTTTTAATCTTAAAGGAAGGGCGAGAAGGATGGCGATTTCTGAAAAGGTTTTAAAGAAAAGGGGTCGTAAAAGAGAGTCGCAAGCGATCTGGTATCTATTCCTGCTTCCCACTCTGCTGGGGGTCGTCTGTTTCATGCTGTATCCGATTATCGAGTCTTTGCGCCTCAGTTTTTTCCAGTCCAACGGAACGATTGAAAACTGGGTCGGACTTCGGAATTATGAAAGGGTATTAAGTTCCGCAACGTTTTGGAATGCGGTGTACAACACGTTTTATATCGGATTTTTTCAAATTTTGATAGCGATTCCTCTCGGTTTTGTTGTGGCTTCGTTAATAAATACCCTAAAATGGGGACAAAATTTGTTTAAGGTGTTGTATTTCCTGCCGAATGTCACGTCCATCGTGGCGGCGGCGATGATTTTTTCGTTCGTTTTGCACCCGGAAATGGGGTTGTTGAATTATCTCCTGTCTTCATTGGGATTGCCGACTACCGCATGGTTAACCGACCCTGCAACGGCCAAGTGGGGCGTCATTTTGTTGGCGGTATGGCACTGGCTCGGATTTGTCATCATTATTTTTCTCGCGAATTTACAGGCGATTTCGCCGGACCAGTACGAAGCTGCCGAAATTGACGGGGCGAGCGGTTTTCAAAAATGGTTATATATCACCATTCCGAATATGACCGGCACATTCGCTTTTCTGTTCATTACCGGTTGGATCGGAGCGTTGCAAAGATTTAGTGACGTGTTTGTTATCGGCGGAGCGGGCGGAAGCCCGGCACGTTCCTTGCAAACCATGGTGGCCTTTATCTACGAACGGGGTTTCGGCGGGTTTGAATTCGGTATCGCCTCTGCGGCAACCTATGTGCTGTTCGTCATCATCCTTGCTTTCACGTTCCTGAATCTGAAAGCAACGAAACTGAAAATATAAGAAAGGGGGACGGGCTGGATGAATACGGCGACTTACAAACAAAGAATACTCGTCGCAAATATTATCAAATTCGTCGTTTTGCTGTTGTTCGGTATTCTGATGATTGCCCCTTTCATTTGGATGGTCAGCGTCAGTTTTGACCGGATGGCAAATGTTCAAATGCCGTTTCCGCCGAAATTGATTCCGGAAAACGTCTCATTGTTCAACTATCATATTGTTTTTGAAAACGGACAAATTTTGAGGGCTTACCTCAATTCCACCATCGTCACCGTATCATCGGTGGTGATTTCGGTCAGCGCAGCGCTGATGGGCGGATATGCCTTTTCGAAAGGCACGTTTGCCGGGAAGAAAATTTTGTTTGTCGCCGTCCTGGCAACGATGATGATTCCGATGGAAGCGCGTTTGATTCCGATGTACCAAATGTTTAACAAAGTTGGTTTGTTGAATTCTTTCTGGCCTTTGATTTTGCCGAGTTTGCTGTACGCCTTTGGTGTTTTCTTAAGCAAACAGTTTTTTGATCAGTTGCCGGACAGTTTGCGCGAAGCGGCGCAAATCGACGGAGCCGGAGAGTTCAAGATTTTCTTCCAAATCTTTTTCTTCCTCGCCGGCCCGATTACGGCTACATTGATCATCTTGTCCTTTATGTCGCACTGGAACGAGCTCATCTGGCCATTGGTCGTGCTCACCAGGGATACCCTACAAACGATTCCGCTGTTCCTGGCGAGTTTCTCGCTGGAAAACGGCACCCGTTTGGCGGGCATGACGATGGCGCTGGCTGCGATGAGCGTATTGCCTATCATTATTGCGTTCCTCTTTTTACAAAGATATATCATTCAAAGTATCGCATTAAGCGGCCTGAAAGGAGAGTGATGGCAGGAAAGCGGGAAGCGACAGGCGATCTGTTCAGGACAGGCAGTACAGGACAGGTTAGAAAATCAGGTTTACAAAAATTGAACAGTAGGGGGAAAGCAATATGAAGAGATGGAAAATTTGGGGTATGGCGTTGCTCCTGATCATCATGACCGCATTGACGGCCTGCGGTTCGAGCCAATCGAACGAAGGCGCAGGCAACGGCGGATCGGGCCAACCGGCTGAAAATGCCGGCGGAGAAGGCCAAAAGCAATGGTCCGGTACGGTCAGGGTATTGTATATCGGCGATTATAAAAAGGAAGATTCGACAGACCCGGTTACCGGGATTAAAAGAAAAGGCTTGAACGTCCTGAAAGAAGAATTTGAAAAAACCCATCCCGGCGCCAAGGTAGAAATGACGATTATCCCTTGGGACAACTATGTGGCGAAAACTCAAGCCATGCTCGCCGGCGGCGAAGCGGACGTTTACCAAATGCCCGGAATTGCGGACTTTGCCGCACAAGGATTGTTGGAACCTTTGCAACCTTTTATCGATAAAGATAACTTTGATTTGAGCACCTTCATCGACAAACAAGTTGACGGTTGGCTGGCTATGGGACCGGAAGATACGGAACCGCAAATTTATGGCCTGCCCGGCGACGGTGACACCCGCTTTATTGCCTATGACAAACAGCTTTTTGAAGAGTGGGGCGTAGAACCGTTGTCCGACCACCCGACCATGGATGAAATTTTGGAAAAAGCGAAAAAAATGACGGGTACCAACCCTAAAACCGGCAAGCAAAACTACGGCGTATGGTTCCGTGGTGACTGGTCGACCGCCTTCACTTTGGTCAATGCCGCCGAAGCTCAAAACGGTTCCTGGGGATCCGGTTTCAAATGGGAAGAAATTCAGCTGGCTTTCGATTCCCCGGAAATGGTCAACGGCCTGAAATGGTTGCTGGAACTGAAAAAATATGCTCCTGAAGGAATTGTGTCCAACCAAGGCCAAGAGAAATGGCTCACTCCGGACAATAACATCGCGATTATGTTGAACCAAGGGCCTGGCGACAACCTGAGACAAATTTATGCTAACGGATTGCAAGACCGAGTCTTCTTCGTGCAAGAATTTAACAACGATGAAGGCGTCGGCGGTTTGTTCGCAGGCAGCCCGTTCACCATCGCCAAAAACGCCCAAAACAAGGAACTGGCTTGGGAATATATCAAATTTATCGCCAGCGATTTCCATCAAAAATTCATGTTTGAGGAATGGGGACGTATTCCGGTTGTGAAATCTGCGGAAAACTGGGATAGCGTAAAAGAAATTGAAACTCATATGGTGCCGATTCTTGAAGCTTTGAGTACGCCTGTAACACCCCGCTATCCGTGGGCTTCTTCCCAACCGCGCTTTATTCTGCAAGCCAAGATCGAAGCCGCTTTGACGGGTCAACTGACTCCGGAAGAAGCTTTGAAACAGGCTCAGCAAGAAAGCACAACCTGGATTAAAGAACGCTAATCTCAACTGAATGAAACCGCTGGTATAAGTGAACCTGCTTCATACCGTTACGATAAGGAGGGACAAGCAACCTCCTTATCGTCTTTTGTTTACGCCGGGATGCAGGCTCAAGGAGGGACCTATGTTTAAAAATGCGTATTTTCAGGACGATCACAGAATCTTTTACATGAATTTTCAGCATACGACGATCGGTACCGATTTGGGTTACCGCTCCGATTTCCACTCCCACAAAGAATTTGAAATATTTTACTATCACGGGGGCAAGTGCAATTACATTATCGAAGACAAAATTTATGCGCTTACACCCGGGGATATGATCATTATGCACGGGATGACGTTGCATAAACCGAATCCTGATCCCAATGTTCCATACAAAAGAACGACGCTTCACTTCAATCCCGTGTTCATTTCCAATTTGACGAAACAGTTTGATCAGGTGGATTTGCTGCTTCCTTTTCAAAAGTTGAAGAACATCCGCATTCATATGAAACATAAAGACGAGGAGATCGTTTACCTTCTCGGCAAAATATACGCTTGTTACAAAAAAAGCGAGGATCCGCTGAAAAACGTGCAGATGCAAATTTATTTGCTGGAACTGTTGGCCTTGATCTATGAAGCCTGCCGCAACTTGATTGTATTGCAGGAAAAGCATACCGACTCCAAAATGGACAATGTGCAAAAAGTCATTGATTATATCGAGGGGAATTACTTGCGGGACGATCTGACATTGGAACAGATCGCCAAGGAAACGTACTTGAGCAAATTTTACATTTCGCGGATTTTCAAAGAAGTGACCGGCACGAATATTAAAAATTATATTTTGAGCAAAAAGATTAACCTTGCGAAAGTGTTGCTTATGCTCGAAAATAAAAGTGTGACGGAAGTAAGTTATGAGGTCGGTTTCAAACATTCCGCCCATTTCAGCCGCATATTCAAACAGAAGGTCGGCATCACCGCTGAAGAATTCCGCAGACTTTATAAAAACGGTTGCTAAACCGTGATGAAAGGAGAACGGTCCCAATGAAAGGCGCCAGTTTCCGCGAAACGTTCATTGACCGCACAGATCCGGACACAGGCAGAACCGTCCGCCAGTTAACCTCCTCTCCCGGCAATCATCACCATCTGTACTTTACCAGCAACAGTTTCAACAAAAATAATGATACCGTTCTGTTTATCAGTGACCGGAGCAACGGACATCCGAACCTTTTTAAACTGAATCTGGTGACTGGAGAAACGGTGCAACTGACAGACAACCGGGACGGGTATCTGCTCAGCTATGTGTATTATGACGGCAACCCTTACAGAGGTTTGGGCAAAGCCAGTCCCAGTTTCGAACCGTCCACCGGACAACTGCTCTACATCCAAGGGAACGAAGTCCGGCTTCTCCATGTGGAGACGCTGGAGGAACGCGTCATTTACACGCTTCCCGGCGAGGTGATGACCGGTTTCACCCATCTCTCATCGGACGGGCGCTACGCCTGCGTCCCTTACATTAGCGCCGAAGCGTTCCGGGTTCCCCCGGGGAACGAATTTCACCACATTCGCGACAAGGTTATGCGTGAGCGGCTTGAATCCCATGTGCTCGTCATCGACACGGAGACGGGGGAAGGCGACGTGCGCTTCGCTCATCAGGGATGGATCACCCATGTGCAGTTCCACCCGAAGGACCCCTCGCAAATCCTGTTTAACCATGAGGGGGGAAGAGTGGCGCAACGCATCTGGCTGTACAAGGACGGAAAGATCCGGAAAATCCGCGATCAGTCCCCCGAAGGGTTGTCGATATGGGTTTGCCATGAGATGTGGCAGCGGGACGGACATCGGATCATCTATCACGGATCCAAAACGGTCGACGGCGTCAGCGGAGTCAATTTTGTCGGGATGGCGCAATTGGATGGTGCCGGCATGACGGAATGCGACGGTTCGGAAGACGAAATCGTCGAACTGCACTTTCCGCAAAATATGAGAGCGTACGGGCATTTCACCGTCAGTTCGGACGATGAGCGTCTGGTGACCGACGGGGTGATCGATTCCAGCTCCATACATCTGGTGCGGGCCGGCTGGGAAAACCGCGAGTTGTCCTGGGAACTTCTGTGCCGCCATCACAGCAGTTTTTCCGTGCAGGACGTTCACCCGCATCCGATTTTCAGCCATGATGACCGATATGTCCTGTTCACCTCGGACGCCCACAATGAGCGTTCCAAGGGCAACCTGTATTTGGTGGAGCTGTAAGCAGGTTGATGGCGGAAAAAGCAGGAAGGTATCAATTGGAACCAAAACCTGCGTATTTGAAAAAACTGCTAAAGCGCAGTTTTTAACTTTAGAAATCGAAGATTTGGAACAAAAACCTGCGTATGTGCAGGATTTTTTTCATAAACCGTTGAAATTGGCGGATTTTAAAAAAAAATGCCTGTATTTTTGCAGGCATATCGCCATTTTGGCCTTCAATTAAAGGGAAAAAATGTAAAATAGCAGGAATTTTTGCAACGATTCTTGAGAGTGGCCGGGAGTCTGTCCGACGAAATGAAAATGGAGAATATTTATTCTTTTTTATTTTTACTTCCGGCTGCACATGGGAAGTGCCTGCGAGTTCCGTTGTTTTGAGTTTCCTATTTCGTGAAATGTTGCCTTCCTAAAACTCAAACATCTTGTTTTCCATTCCTTGATCCGACAAAAATGTAAGAGGTAAGGAATGGAAAGCCAAACTCGTCGGAAGGCGATCATTTCACTTTCTGCTCATATTGCAGAATCTGTCGATAGCCTCACATTTTCGTATTATAGTCACTTCTCCGGCATCTTCCCATGCTCCGTTTCCGCAGCAAATGAATCCTTTGCATAAATAGTCGCCCAGTCGCCGGAACATTTTCGCCGGACAGACTCATTTGCATACGATGGAAAAGTAATGCGCAAAAAATTGGTTTCGGTCCACTGCTGCAGCCATTTCACAATTGCCGGCATCGCTGGCATGAAAGTTCATCATTCCAAGCTTTTTCTCATTCTTTATATCCACATCAATAAAACCTTTTTGATACCGGCATAATTGCGGTTCAAACAAACAGGCGGCTGCAAGCGGATCGTGAAAAGTCATATCGTGGTTTTCCAGCCAAGGCGATCCGAAATCTTCAACCGCTTTCATCATCTCCGAACGGAAAAGATCGGGTTTCTCATGTTTTTTGAGCACAAGCTGGGTTGTCACGTTGAGTCCGAAGATCCGGCGGACGGGCACGTCTTTTGCATGGCAAACAATGGCGCAAGCATGAGGATCAGCCCATGCATTCCAGTTGGCCATCGGCATATCCATGCTGTTTTCCAACTTTTCCGAAAATACGCCGCAAACGATATGCAGTTCTTTAATCAACCTGGGAATTTCAGGATCAATCAGAAAAAGCAAAGCGATATTTGTGAGTTGACCAATGGCTAAAAGAGAGATTTCATGCGGATTTTCGCGGATGATGCCGCGCATGAAATCAACGGCCTGGTGCTTTTTAAACGATGTTTCATGTTTCCAACGGGTCAGTTTCGCTGCTCCATCAGGCGTCGGATATATTGGGCTGGGCAGCATGGACTTGTCGGCGCCTGCATAAACGGGAATGCTTTTTCCCGCAGCCTTGCATATGGCATCAGCGATCATCGCTCTTTTTTCCGCTTCTCCGCTTACCGTTGTGATTCCCAATAATTCACATGCGGGGTGGCGCAGCAGGTATGCCAGGCATAAGGCATCGTCAATGTCTCCCCCGATATCGGTGTCCAGCAATACTTTTTTTGCCGTCATAGCCGTCCCTCCCCATAATGATTACCATCGAATCCAACCGCTCCATCCGTTGTTCCGAATCCGTATCGAATCCATTTGAGGCTTCGAATCGAAGATTTCGTTCGAATCCGGTACAATCCAATACAATCCAATATAATCCGGTATAAACCAGTATGATCCCAAATATTTAAACTGAAAAAAATGTTCAAGCCCGATCAAAATGGGGCTTCCGAATGGCAATCTCCGATCCCGCCAAACTGTCAATGATATCCCAATCTTGCGGAAATTTGCATTGAGAAGTTTCGAACCAGTTCGCCGTACTCTTCCAGCCGTTGATCGACAATTCGCCATCTCGGGCCAGAAATGCTGAAGGAAGCGGCGGGTTCCTTCAAGTGATTGAAAATGGGAGCCGCCACGCAGCGCACCTCGATCTCGTGTTCGCCATCGTCAATGGCATAGCCTCTCTGTCTGACTTTCTCCAGATCGGCAATGAGGGCGCTGCGGGTAACCAGCGTATTGGCGGTAAACGGCACCAGCCCTTCGGCGATCACCGCCTCGACCAGCGGCATAGGCGAAAACGCCAGAATGGCCTTTCCGACTCCCGTGCAGTACATGGGATTGCGGAGCCCGATCTGGGAATGCATGCGTATCGTTTTTGGCGATTCGACTTTGTCGATATACACGACCCGCAATCCGTCACGCACGACCAAATGCACCGTTTCTCCGACTTGACCGGCCAGTTTGTGCAAATAAGGCGACGCGATATCGCGAATATTTAACGTTTTGAGAGCGATAGAGGCAAGCCGAAGGGAATATACGCCGATCCGGTAGCGGTCCGTGAGGCTGTCTTGCTCAACGAGCCCGATTTTTTGAAAAGCGGCCAAATGCTTGCAGACAGTACTTGGATTTTCTTGCGCTTTACGGGAGATTTCGCTGACCGAGGCCCCTTCCGGTTTTGTTTCGCATATGTCGGCCAAATGATGAAGTACGTTTAACGCCTTGACGACCGTGGAAGACGCGACTTTCTCTTTATTGCCTTGCTCCGCAAGCGTCACCTTTTTGACCATTCCGGCCCTCCCCCCTTAAGTAACCTGGAATCATTCGCCCGTAAAAAACGATATTCGGATAAAAAATCATGATAAAAAATAGAGACTACTTTCAACACCGAAAAAATCATAATGAAAAATCATATTTTATCTTCGCTCTTATATGAAATTAAAGGTAAAAGCTAACGGGAAAAGCACGGCTATGCGGTAAAAGCTTGGCAGGGGAAAAACCCTCCGAACCTGTCCATCCTTTTACATTCACTATCATGTTATTGTAAATGAACCGGGAAAACTTGCCCGGTAAAATCAAGCCGCCTTTTACATTCATTATTATGTTATTGTAAAAGCCGGGTACGGTCAATGCCGGTGCGGAAGCGGCAGCTGCAAATAATTGGTTTCAACGCCAATACATGATCGAACAAAGTTAGTGTAAACTTATTGTGGGCAAAGGGATAGCAAAAAGGGCCTCTTCTTGGTAAAGTGAAGTCACCACAACTACCACAAATACCAAGGAGAGAACCCTTATGTCTCATCATACTACGAATGCGCAGACTTTTAAAGAACTGGAAACCACCCTATTTCGCCTGCTTCAGGCAGAATTTGCAACGCTGATGGCTCATGTATTGGAGGA
>Ga0207866_1000128_pt1 | contig 123376 bp, 125 predicted proteins | sample HigsolmetaAR203D_FD_184835 | JGI IMG/M metagenome (GOLD analysis project Ga0207866, IMG submission 184835) | Ionic liquid and high solid enriched microbial communities from the Joint BioEnergy Institute, USA - AR20-3-D (SPAdes) (version 2) ...
TTCCGGCCGACGAGCCGGCCGATCGCGACCATCGCCTCCGCGAGCCGCTCCGAATCCTCGAGCGTCTTCATGAACGCGCCGCCGCCCGTCTTCACGTCGAGCACGATCGCGTCGGCGCCGGAAGCGATCTTCTTGCTCATGACGGAGCTCGCGATGAGCGGGATCGATTCGACCGTCGCCGTCACGTCGCGCAGCGCGTACAGCTTCTTGTCCGCCGGCGCCAGATCGCCGCTCTGGCCGGCGACGGCGAGCCCGATCTCGCGCACCTGGCGGAAGAACACCTCGGGCGCAAGCTCCGTGCGGAAGCCCGGAATCGACTCCAGCTTGTCGATCGTGCCGCCGGTGTGGCCGAGACCGCGGCCCGACATCTTCGCCACCGGCACGCCCGCCGCCGCGGCGAGCGGCGCGACGACGAGCGTCGTCTTGTCGCCGACGCCGCCCGTGCTGTGCTTGTCCACCTTGATCCCCGGAATCCCGGAAAGATCAAGCTGCGCGCCGGATCGCGCCATCGCCAGCGTCAGTTCCGCCGTCTCCTCCGCGGTCATGCCCCGGAAAAGCACGGCCATCGCAAACGCGGACATTTGGTAATCCGGAATGTCGCCCCGGCCATATCCGTCGATCAGGAACGCGATTTCCGAAGCGGTCAGCTCCCCGCCGTCCCTTTTCTTCCGTATGATGTCGACCGCACGCATGCGGCTCACCCCAGATCGTCATTATTTTCGCTTTCGCGGTGGTCTTTTCTTGAGCTGAACGAGCAGGATCAATTCGTCCAGCGACTGGCTCAGCTCGAGCACTTCCCGGTGCTGCATGTCGTTCCGGAGCCGGAACGCCGAGTTCATCTGGTGGCGCAACCTTTCGACCTGGCCCAACAACTGCTTGTCCATGATGCGGTATCGCTTCTCTCCCTCCTGCAAATTCACGGGCCCCATTATACGACGAAACGGAGGGAGGAGCGTGTCGCAACGGGTCGAGTCGAACGGTGCATTTTCCCGAGGGGCCGGATGCTACAAACGGGGGATGACACCCGTGACCAGAGCCAGAAAACGGGACTTCACCCGCTCGGTCGTCTCCATCACTTCTTCATGGGACAGCGGCTGGTCGAGGATCCCCGCGGCCATATTGCTGATGCACGAGATGCCCAGCACCTCCAGCCCGGCATGGCGCGCGGCGATCACCTCCGCCACCGTCGACATGCCGACGGCGTCCGCGCCGAGCGCGCGAAGCATGCGGATTTCCGCCGGCGTCTCGTACGAAGGACCCAGCAGGCCGGCGTAGACCCCCTCCCGCAGACCGATGCCCTGCTCCCGCGCCGTTTCGAGCGCGATGGCGCGCAGGCGGCGGCTGTACGCCTCCGACATGTCGGGAAAGCGGGGTCCCAGTTCGGGGTCGTTCGGCCCGACCAGCGGATTGCGCCCGGTCAGGTTCAGATGGTCGGTGATCAGCATCAGATCGCCCGGCTCGAACGACGTGTTGATGCCGCCCGCCGCGTTCGTCACGACGAGCGTCCGCGCGCCGAGCTCCTTCATGACGCGGACCGGGAACGCCGTAAGCTCCGGACCGTAGCCCTCGTACATGTGGAAGCGGCCGCGCATGATGACGACCGTCCGCCCGGCAAGCCGGCCGGCGACCAGCTCGCCCGCGTGCCCTTCGACCGTCGACAGCGGAAAGTGCGGAATGTCTTCATAGGCAATGACGGCGGCGTCTTCGACATGGTCGGCGAGCACGCCGAGGCCGGAGCCGAGGATCAGGGCGATCTCCGGGCGATGCGGGGTTTTCCCGCGGATGAACGCCGCCGCCTCGCGGATGTGTGCTGCTGCAAGCGTCATGGATTCAACCTCCCGTGTGACTGGCGACAAAATTCCCGCCGTACGCCGACGTTCCCGCCCCTACGCGAGACCGAGATCGGTCAGGAAGCTCATGCCGTGCGGCGGCCGCTCCACGCCGAACAGCTCGGCGATCGTCGCGGCCAGATCGGCGAAGGTCGGCCGGGTGCCGAGCGGACGGCCGGCGAGCCGCGGGCTGTAGAGGATGAGCGGCACGTACTCCCGCGTATGGTCGGTGCCGTGATGGACCGGATCGTTGCCGTGGTCGGCCGTGATGACGAGCAGGCCGTCTTCGCCGGTCCGCTTTTTCAGCTCCGGCACCGCCCGGTCGAACGCCTCCAGCGCCCGCGCGTATCCTTCCGGATCGCGCCGGTGGCCGTACAGCGAATCGAAGTCGACGAGGTTCGTGAAGACGACGCCCTTCATCGGCTTCTCCATCAGCTCGAGCGTCCGGGCGATGCCGTCGGCGTTGCTCTTCGTCGGCCAGGCGGCCGTGATGCCCTCCCCGCTGAAAATATCGTTGATCTTGCCCACCGCCCACACGTCGTATCCGGCGTCCTTCAGCGCGTTCAGCACCGTCGGCTGCGGCGGTTTCACCGCGTAGTCGTGCCGGTTCGGCGTGCGCGTGAATGCGCCGGGCCTTCCGACGTACGGCCGCGCGATGACGCGCCCGACCGCGTACGGCTCGTTCAGCGTCAGCTCGCGCGCGATTTCGCAGGCGCGGTACAGCTCGTCCAGCGGAATGATCTCCTCGTGCGCCGCGATCTGGAAGACGCTGTCGGCGGACGTGTAGACGATCCACGCCCCGGTCCGCATCTGCTCCCCGCCGAGCTCCTCGATGATCGCGGTGCCGCTCGCCGGCTTGTTGCCGATGACCGGGCGGCCCGTCCGCCGCTCGAACTCGCGGATCAATTCCGCCGGGAAACCGTCCGGGAACGTGCGGAACGGCACGGGAATGTGCAGGCCCGCGAGCTCCCAGTGGCCGGTCATCGTGTCCTTGCCCGCCGACGTCTCGGCCATCTTGCCGTATGCCGCTTCCGGCGCCGGATGCGGCGCCCAGCCGGCGATCGGCGCGATGTTCGCGAGGCCGAGCCGGCGCAGCTCCGGCAGATCGAAGTCCGGCACCGTCTCCGCGATGTGGCCGAGCGTATGGGCGCCCGCGTCGCCGAACGCCGGCGCGTCGGGCAGCTCGCCGATGCCGACGCTGTCCAGCACGATCCAGGTCACTCTGTCGATGTTCACGGTATGTGGCACCTCTTGTCCGATGTGGTGTTGGTTCCTGCGAAGATCATCGCGCCCGCGGATGGGCCGATTCATAGACCGACTTCAGGCTCGGCCGCGCGAGCTGCGCGTACACCTTCGTCGCGGCGATGTCCTTGTGGCCGAGCATCTCCTGCACGGCGCGCAGGTCCGCGCCGCCCGCGACGAGATGCGCGGCGAAGGCGTGGCGCAGCGAGTGCGGGCTGACATCGCCCAGTCCGGCCGCCTCGGCGCGCTTCTTCAGCAGCTTCCAGAAGCCTTGCCGCGTCAGCCGTTCGCCTCGCCGGCTCAGGAACAGCGCGGCTATCGGCTTGTCCGGCCGGGCCAGGCGCGGCCGGCCTTCGGCGAGGTAGCGCCCGACCGCCTCCGCCGCCGCCTTGCCGAGCGGGATGAACCGCTCCCGCCCGTCCGCGCCTGCGCAGCGGACATACCCGAGCGACAGGCTCACGTCCTCCGTGTTCAGCCCGATCAGCTCGCCCGCGCGCAGGCCGGCCGCGTAGAGCAGCTCCAGCATCGCCCGGTCGCGCAAGTCCGCCGGATCGGAGCCGTCCGGCGACTCGAGCAGCCGGACCGTCTCTTCTTCGCTCAGGATGCGCGGTTGTCTGCGCTCCGGTCTCGGCATCGGCACATGGGCCGCCGGGTCCGCCCCGATCGCTTTCAGATCGACGGCGAGCCAGCGGAAGAACGCGCGGATGCCCGAAGCGGCGCGGGCGACGCTCGCCGGCGCCCGCCCCGCCGCCTTCAGCCCGGCCAGATGCGCCGCGATATGGTGCGGCTGCACCTGCGCGGCGTCCGCCACGCCCTGCCCATGCATCGCGGCCGCGAACGCCCTCAGATCGCGGCCGTACGACTCCGCCGTCGAGCGGGAGAAGCCGCGCGAGCCCGCGCGTTCCGCGAGAAAACGTCCGATCAGATCCGTCAGTTCCGGCATGTCCGCCCCCCTTCCTTTCCCGCCCGGTCGCGGCGTTCAGCCGCCGGCCAGCCAGAACAGCCGCAGCCGGTCCAGCAGCGCCGGTTCGCCGCGATCGTCCGTCATGCTCACGATCGTCTCCACCGCCCGTCCCTGCGGCACGGCGTGCGCGTCCGGCAGCCGCAGCCATCCGGCCAGCAGCCTCAGCGCCTCCGCGGCCGCGATCATCAGCAGCAGGAACAGTGCGGCGAACAGCAGGCCGCGCAATACGCGGCGCAGCGAGATCACCATGTCCGGTTCACCTCCGTGCTGCTACCACTCTATGTGGGACTTGCGCGCGGCAGTACCGGGCGGTGGAGAACGCCCGGGCTTGCGCTCACGTTTTGCCCCGGGCGATGCAAAAAACTCCCGAACGGCCCGCTGGGGTCCCCGTCCGGGAGCTTGGCGCTGCAGTCTATTCGTCGGATTCGCGGGATTCGCGGCAGCGGCGGCAGATCCCCTGGAAGTCGAGGCGATGGTCGATGACCTGGAAGCCGTATTCCTGTTCCAGCCGCTCCTCGAGCGGAATGAGCCAGTCTTCCATGATCTCCTCCATCGTGCCGCATTGCACGCAAATCAGATGGTGGTGATGATGCTTGGAGCTGTCCGTCCGCAGGTCGTATCGCGCGACGCCGTCGCCGAAGTTCAGCTTCTCGACGACGTGCAGCTCGCTGAGCAGTTCGAGCGTGCGGTACACGGTGGCCAGACCGATCTCCGGCGCGATCTCCTTCACGAGCATAAAGACGTCTTCCGCGCTGAGATGGTCCTCCTCGTTCTCGAGCAGCACGCGCACGGTCGCTTCCCGCTGCGGGGTCAGCTTGTAGCCCTGCGATTGGAGTTGTTGTTTGATTTTCTCGAGCCGGGCTTCCATGCGCTCCCCTCCGCGATTCGGCAACCTGCGAAACTGCGAATTTTACAATCATTATCATTATAGAAGGAGGGTCGAATGAAAGTCAAACGATCAGGAGCCGATCAGCGGCGCGGCCCAGCCGATCAGCTTCGGTGCGGCCCAGGCCTCGACGAGCGCGCCGCCCGCGCCGGCGGCCAGCATGGCGAGCGAGAACGACGCGTGCGCGATCAGCGGCTCGCGCAGGCTGCCGGACGGCTGCAGGAGCCGGTACCGGAAGATGTGCAGCGCAAGGGCGACGGAGGAGACGCTGGCCAAGAGCAGCGCGGGCAACGCCAGCAGGTTGCCGGGAACCATCGCCGCCAGGGCGAACAGCAGCCCCTTCCAACCGTACGCCTGGACGAGCACGCCGAGGCTGAACCCGATCAGCATCCCCTTGACAAAATCAAGCGCGAGCACGAACGGCGCCCCGACCACCGTCACGCCGAGCAGCGAGACCGCCAGCAGCCATTTCGCCTGGAGCAGCGCCCGGTCGCGCAGCAGCTCCTGTGCGTCCGCGAGCCGGCCGGATTCGGCCGTCAGCGCGTACCGCTCGAGGTCGGACGCGAGGTTGTCGCGCTGATCCAGCGTCAGCGTGCGGCTCGCCAGCACGCCGGTCGCGACGCCGGCCAGCGTGAGCACCGCGACGAAGACAAGCAGCGCATGACGGACCGCCGCCGTGCCGAAACCAAATTCCGCGTGCATCGCCATCCCCCCGTCCCCGTACAACCGGCATGATGCCACATTGTATGTCCGGCGGGCGAAAGGTATGACGCGGGATGCGGCGGGGACGGCGCGACGGGGCGCGCGCCGACCGGCCGATCGGGCCGCGGGACGGCGGCAACGCGGGACGGCCGGAGTTCGGGTCAGCCGGACAGCGCCTTGCCGTAGCGGCCGCCGCCGCCCGACCGGAGCGCGAGCCGCCCTTCCCGGGCGGCGAGGATCAACGCGGCCGTCTTCCCGCCGGCCGCCTCGGCGAGCGCCTCGGGCGGCGCTTCGTGCAGCACGCCCATCTCCGTGCCGAAGCGCTCCAGCAGCCGCTCGAGCAGCTTCGGACCGACGCCGGGGATGAATTCGAGCGGCACCTGGCAGATGTACGGCGGCCTGCCGGGGTTCATCGGCGGTTCGTCCCGCCCGGCGAGCCGGCCGAGGGCGCGCACCCTGTCGGAGACGCCGCGGATCAGCTTCGCCGATCCGCAGAGCGGACAGCGCGCGGGAAGTTCGGACGCGGCCGCCGGCGCGGCGGCCATTGGCGCGAGGGCCGTTGCCGCGGCGTCCGCAACGGCGGTGTCCGCCTCGTCCCACGTCGTGCCGCAGCCGGCGCAATGCGTCCGGTGGTACTTGCCGAGGCGCGGGTCCAGGCCGTAGTTCGCCGCGATGCGGCGCCCGTCCTCGCCGCGCAGCGCCTTGCGCAGCTCGTCGAACGACGGTTCGGCGAGCAGCATCGCGTTGTACTCGCGGCCGATGCGCGCGAGCGAATGGGCGTCCGAGTTCGTGAGGAACGGGTAGCGGTCCAGCTCGGGCACGAGGCCGGCCATCGCCGTGTCCGCGCTCAGGCCGAGCTCGACCGCGTCGACCCCTCCGGGATCGAGCACGTCGGACAATCGGTCCGCGCAGCTTCCGTACAGGCTGCGGTGCGGCGTGAAAATATGGGCGGGGATGAACAGCCCGCCCCGCGCGGCCGCCTCCCGCTGCAGCTCGCGGCCCCCGGCGCGGAGGCGCTGCGAGCTCAGCGCGACGTTCGCCATCCTCGGCCTGAGCCAATCGGTGAACGACCGCATCGCCTCGAAATCGCGCATGAAGACGAGGTGGTGGGCCGGGCCGCGGCCGGGCTCCTTCACCTCGATCTCCGCGCCGAGCAGGATCGTGACGTCCCGATAGCGGATGCCGCCGCCCGGCGCCTCCTCCATCTCGCCGCGGTCGAGCAGCTCCGCGATGTCGCGCTGCACGCCGGGCGAATGGGCGTCGATGACGCCGAGCAGCCGGATCCCCTTGCGGCGGGACGCCTCATGGGCGATATTGCGGAACGTGAGCGCCCGGCTGGCGCTGATCTTCACCGGCTCGCCGCGGCCGGTGAAGCCGATGTGCAGATGGAGATCGGCGAACACGCGGCGCAGGCCCGCGTCCGGACCGCGTCCGTCCCTCATGGCGTCCATGTCAGACGAGCGAGCCGGCGAGCCGCAGCAGCCGCCACGCCTGCACCGCGATGATCGTCTTCGCGTCGCCGATCCGGCCTTCGCGGATGTACCGCTCGGCCTGCTCGTACGTGATCATGTCCACGTTCAAATGTTCGTCCTCGTCCGGCGCGCGGTTGCCCGGCACAAGGCCGTATGCCGCGTACAGATAAACCTTCTCGTCGGCGAAGCCGGGCGACGTGTAGAAGCTGTAGAGCGGCTCGAGCCGCTCCGCCCGCCAGCCGGTCTCCTCCTCGAGCTCGCGCCGCGCCGTCTCCATCGGGTCTTCGCCCGGCTCGAGCTTGCCGGCCGGGATTTCGACCTGCATCCGGCCGAGCGGCTTGCGGTACTGCTCGACGACGAGCAGCCGGTCATCCGCGATCGCGATCACCGCAGCCGCGCCCGGATGCCGGACGATCTCGCGCGTCGAAGTCTTGCCGCCGGGCAGCTCGACCGTGTCCACCTGCAGGCTGATCAATCTTCCCTGAAAAATCGGCTCCGTGCGGAGGGTCCGCTCGGGCTCCCGCATGGTCTTCTCTCCGCTCCGTTCATTCATCCGCATTCGCTCCCCGAGTGTGATATCCCGACCGGTCCGCGCATAGGATGGGACAAACCCATTTCGGCTGCGGAGGTCGAAGCTTGTGAAACAATACAACGATCCGAACGGCATCCGTCTTGTCGGCAAGGCGTGGGAAATCCGCCACCGGCTGCGCCAGCTCTCAGGCGGCCGGAAGAAGCTGGCCGACTACGTGCGCCGGTCCGCCGGCGGAACCGGCGCGAAGTGACCGGCGTCCGCGTCCGTTCGCCGATCCGGAGGCACGGAGCCGGCATGTCCGCCGGTCGGCCGTCCCGGTTCCGCGGCCGGTCCGTTTCCTACCGCCGGGCGTCGAACAGGACGAGCGCGGCCGGCGGCGACGTCGGCTGGTCGCTGCCGCCCTTCGGCTCGGCGCTGAGCGAGATCATCTCGGCGTCCGGCAGCAGCACGGACCGGATGTGCAGATGGGCGATGCCGTCGACGAGCTTCAGCACGCCGAGGCTGTCCGCTTGCGGTCCGCGCATCGCCCACGCCTGATAGTCGACGAGATCCATGTCGGGCAGGCCGTGCAGATAGAGCAGCGCTTCGCGCGCGTCGCCGCTCAGCCAGATGTAGCCTTCGCCCGACGGCCCGAGGACGTGGACGACGCGGAACTGCGTCGTGTCCGGGGCGGCCAGGACGTGGCCGGCCTCCGGCTCGCGCAGCAGCAAGTATTCGCCCGGCGATTCATGCCGCGCGGTCTGCGCGGAAGCGCCGAACCGCCCGTCCCCGGGCCACGCGCGATGGATGAGGCCGGCGATCAGCACCACGAGGGCCGCCGCGGCGAGCGCCGCCTTCACCGGACCGCGCATCCTGCGGCGCAGGCCGGCCGCGCGGACCGCCCGCCGAAGCGACTGCCGGCGGCGCTCCGGAAGCGGCGGCGCGGGCGCGGCGTCGCGCGCTTCGCCGTCCTGCGCGGGCGCCAGGCGCAGCCACTCCTCGCGGCGCCGGGCGCAGGCGCCGCACAGCGCGGCGTGCGCCTCCATCCCGGCCGCTTCCCGCGCGTCCAGCAGCCCGAGGGCGAAATCGGCCCATTCGCGGTCCGAATAGCCGAACGCGCACCGGCTCCGCCCGAGCACGCCGTCATTCCCCGCCATGGCGCGTCCCTCCTTCCCCGCCGAGCCAGCCGCGCACGGCCATCTGCTTGCGCAGATTGGCAATGCCGCCGCGGATCCACGATTTCACGGTGCCGAGGGGCACGTTCCATTCGTCCGCCATTTCCCGCTGCGTTTTCTCCCGGAAATAAGCGGTGACCAGCGCGCGCCGCTGCCGGCTCGGCAGCGCGGCGAACGCTTCCCGCACGGCCGCCCGCGCCAGCCGCAGGACAACCACGTCTTCCGGTGCGGCCGCCGCGGTCTCCAGATTCGCGAGCCCCGCCTCCTTCGGCACGGCGCGCCGCGCCCGGCGCAGCCGGTCCAGCCCGCGGCTGCGCGTCAGAACGGCGAGCCAGCTTTCGATCGACCCCCGCGTGCGATCGAATTGCTTGCCGGTCCGCAGCACTTCGAGGAACACATCATGGCACAGGTCTTCGGCTTCCATCCGGTCTTCCATGACCCGGAGGGCGATATGCATGACCAGCGGCGCGTACCGTTCGTAGAACCGGTCGAACGCCTCGACGGAGCCGGCGCACATCGCCTCCAGCACCGCCGCCATGTCTTCACCCCGTCTGTCCACTCCGCCTTCCTCCCCGCAGACAGCTTCACTCTTCCGATTATTTTAGCAGAAGCGCCGATCCGCCGGAAGTTTCGACATCCCCCGAAAAAATGGTTCCGCCATTAATCCGCTTCCCGCGCTCGTTCGTACTGTAGGCGGAAACGCCATACTACCACACATTGAAGGGGGATTGGAAGCATGCTTGCCGCATGCCGAAGCAACTGGATCAAGCTGGGGCTTGCCGCCCTGATCGCGGCCTTCCTGGCCGCATTCGCCGCGGTTCCGGCGCGTGCCGCGGAGACGTTCGAATTGTACACGACCTACGTCAATGTGTCCGCGCCGCCCGGCGAAACGATCACGTACTCGGTCGAGGCGATCAACCGCGGCGACACGACGCAGGTTTTCCCGATCGCGCTGGAGACGAGCGCGAGAAACTGGGAGTACAAGATCACGTCCGGCGGACGCACGGTCAACGAAATCGCCGTGAAGCCGGACGACTCGGAAACGTTCAACGTCCAGATCGAAGTGCCGCTCGAGGTGAACAAGGGCGAATACCGGTTCACGGTCGTCGCCGGCAACCTCGCCCGGCTGCCGCTCGTCATCAATGTGACCGAGCAGGGCACCTACGCTTCGGAATGGACGGCGGAGCAGCCGAACATGGAAGGTTACGCGGACGACACCTTCACGTTCTCGACCGAGCTGCACAACCGGACGGCCGAAGAGCAGACGTACGCGCTGGCCGCTGCGGTGCAGCCGGGATGGGACGCCCGCTTCTCGGTCAGCGGCGACAGTGTCCGGTCCGTCACGGTGGAGCCGAACGCGAAGAAGACGATTTCGGTGCAGATCATTCCGCCGCAATCGGTCGAAGCCGGCACGTACCAGATTCCGATCGCGGCGACGAACAACTCGACGCAGGCCGAGACGACGCTCGAAGTCGTCATCACCGGCACATACGGCATCGATCTGACGACGGCCGACGAACGGCTGAACGCCAAGGTGAAGGCCGGCGGCGAGCGCAAGATCGACCTGGTCGTCAAGAACACCGGCACGGCGAAACTCGAGGACGTCAGCCTGTCGTCGAACTCGCCGGTCGATTGGGAAGTGTCGTTCGAACCGTCCAAGATCACATCCATCGAACCGGGCGAAACGGCGACCGTGCAGGCCACGATCAAGTCGACGGACAAGGCGCTCGCCGGCGACTATGAAGTCGACATCACCGCCCGTTCGGCGCAGAAGTCCGACACGATCGCGCTGCGAGTCGCGGTGCAGTCGTCCACGCTGTGGGGCTGGATCGGCATCCTGATCGTCATCGCCGTCGCGGGAGGCGTCTACTACCTGTATCGCAAATACGGGAGGCGGTAAGCGTGGACGTGCTCAGCGGAGAACGCGAGCCGGTCATTGAGCTGCGCGGGCTCACGAAGATGTACGGCGAGCACGCGGCCGTGAGCCGCCTGGATCTGACGATCGGGCGCGGCGAGGTGTTCGGCCTGCTCGGGCCGAACGGCGCCGGCAAGACGACGACGATCCTGATGATGCTCGGGCTGACCGAGCCGACCTCGGGCACGGCCCGCGTGCTCGGCCTCGATCCGACCCGCAGCCCGCTGCAAATCAAGCGCCGCGTCGGGTACATGCCCGACGATATCGGCTTCTACGAAGACCGGACCGCCATCGACAACCTGATCTACACGGCGCGGCTGAACCGGATTCCGACGGCGGAAGCCGAATCCCGCGCGCGCGAGCTTCTCGCTCGCGTCGGTCTGGCCGACGCCGCCGGGAAACGGGTCGGCGCCTTCTCCCGCGGGATGCGGCAGCGGCTCGGCCTCGCCGACGTGCTGATCAAGCGGCCCGAAATCATCATCCTCGACGAGCCGACGCTCGGCATCGACCCGGAAGGGGTGCGCGAGCTGCTGGAGCTGATCACGCGGCTCAGCCGGGAAGAGCAAATCACGGTGCTGCTCTCGTCCCACCATCTGCACCAGGTGCAGCAGGTGTGCGACCGCGTCGGCCTGTTCGTCAAGGGCCGCCTGATCGCCTGCGGCGACATCGAGACGTTGTCGAAGCAGCTTGACGAGGAAGGCACGGTCACGGTCGAGTTGGAGCTCGAGTCCTGGCCCGACGGACTGGAAGGCAAGCTGACCGGCATCGAAGGCGTTATGTCTATTCGCCGCGGCGAAGGCGGCAAGGCCTCCGTCGTCTGCCGTTCGGACCTGACCGCCGATATCGCGCAGACGGTCGTCGGCTGCGGCGGACGGCTCGTGGCGATCAGCCGACGGAAATACGGATTGGACGACATCTACCATCGCTACTTCGAAGGAGGAGGGGAAGCCCATGGCGCTTGAAGGCAAATCGGTTCTCGGCCGCCTCGTACGGCGGGGCGGCGGCGCGGAGGAAGCCGGCGCCGGGCGGACGCGGGATGACGCGATCTCTCCTTTCTGGGTCATCGTGCAGAAGGACTTCGGCGACCATATCCGCAGCTGGCGGTTCACGATCCTGCTCGCCATCATCTTCCTGGCGTGCATCGGCTCGATCTATTCCGCCGCATCCGCGATCCGGGGCGGCGCGCTGAACAACAATCTGGATTTCCTGTTCCTGCAGATGTTCACGATCTCGGACGGGACGCTGCCGAACTTCGTCACGTTCGTCACATTCCTGGGGCCGCTGATGGGGATTGCCCTGGGCTTTGACGCCGTCAACTCGGAGCGGAACCGCGGCACGCTCAGCCGGCTCATGTCGCAGCCGATCTACCGCGACGACTTCATCCTCGCGAAGTTCACGGCCTCCCTGCTGCTCGTGACGGTCGTCATCTTCGCGCTCGGGCTGCTCGTCATGGGACTCGGCCTGTTCGCGATCGGCTATCCGCCGACGCCGGAGGAGTTCTGGCGCGTGTTCTTCTTCCTCGTGCTCGCGGTGTTCTACGTCGGATTCTGGCTCAACCTGTCCATCCTGTTCTCGATCCGGTTCCGCCAGGCCGCGACATCGGCGCTGTCGAGCATCGCGCTCTGGATCTTCTTCACCGTCTTCTACGGGCTGATCCTGAACCTGATCGCGCGCGCGATCGCGCCTTCGTCGGACGCCGCGGTGGAGCGCATCCTCAACTATCAGGAGACGATGCTCTGGCTGAACCGGATTTCGCCGGCCGAGCTGTTCTCCGAGGCGACGACGACGCTGCTGACGCCGAACGTCCGGACGCTCGGCCCGCTCACGCTCGAGCAGATCTACCTCGCGATTTCGAGCCCGCTGCCGCTCGGCCAGAGCCTGCTGCTCATCTGGCCGCATTTTACCGGGCTCATCGCCGCGACGGTCATCTGCTTCGGCATCTCGTACGTCATGTTCATGCGGCAGGAGATCCGTTCGCGCTCGTAATGCGCCGCGAAATGCGTCAAGGCCGGCCCGGGACTTCCTCCCGGACCGGCCTTGCTTTGCATTCCGGCCTTTATGCGTTCGCCGCGGCGGCCTGCCGGATGATCTCGACGACGAGCTCCGCCGTCTTGACCAGATGGTCGACATGGATCCGCTCCCGCGTCGTATGGATGTCCTCGTAGCCGACCGCGAGGTTGACCGTCGGCACGCCGTGGCCGTTGAAAATGTTCGCGTCGCTCCCGCCGCCCGAATGGAACGTGCGCGGCCGGCAGCCGATCGCCTCGATCGCCCGCACGGCGAGTTTCACCACCGGGTCATCCTCCGTGTAGCGGAACGACGGATACAGAATCTCGCTCTCGAACTCCGCCCGGGCGCCGAATTCCGCCGCCGCGCCCTCGAGCGCCCGCCGCATCGCCTCCACCTGGCGGTCCAGCTTCGCCCGGTCGATGCTGCGCGCCTCGGCGTCGAGCTTCACGAAATCGCAGACGATGTTGGTCGCGCCGCCGCCCTCGAACCGGCCGATGTTGGCGGTCGTCTCGTGGTCAATGCGGCCGAGCGGCATGCGCGAGATCGCCTTCGCCGCCACCTGGATCGCGCTGACGCCGTCCTCGGGGTTGACGCCCGCGTGCGCCGACTTGCCGTGCACCTTCATCGTGATCTTGGCCTGGGTCGGCGCCGCCACCGCGATGTCGCCGATGCTGCCGTTCGAATCGAGCGCGTAGCCGAACGCCGCCTTGAGCCGGCTGCGGTCCATCGCCCGCGCGCCGTTCAGCCCCGCCTCCTCGCCGACCGTGATGACGAACTGGACCGGGCCGTGCGGAATGTTCCGCTCCCTGATCACCCGGATCGCCTCCAGCATGGCCGCGAGGCCTGCCTTGTCGTCGCTGCCCAGAATCGTCGTGCCGTCGCTGCGGATGTAGCCGTCTTCGCCCAGTTGCGGCTTGATGCCCCGGCCCGGCGTGACGGTGTCCATATGCGACGTGAAGAAGATCACCGGCGCGTCCGCCGCGCCTTCGGCCTCCAGCATCGCGAACAGATTGCCCGCGCCGTGTCCCGTTTTCTCCGCCGCGTCGTCCTCCTCGACCGCAAGGCCGAGCCCGGCGAATTTCGCCTTCAGCACGCGGCTGATCTCCTGCTCATGGCCGGTCTCGCTGTCGACGCGGACGAGCTCCATGAACTCATCGATCAGTCTCTGACGATCAATCATCGCTTTCCTCCCGTCTCGCATATCGGATACAATAGATTCATGCACAGCCTGGCAGAAAGGAGCGAACCCGAGCCCATGATCAACCGCAAATGGATCCGGATCACGGCCGTCGTCGTCGCCGCCGCGATGCTGATCTCAACGGTCGTCGCCAGCGTAGGCTGGCTCTTCTACTAAGGGGCCGGCGGTCCTGCCGAACACGCGGCAGAAATGCGGGACGATTTCCCGCGCCGCCCGCTCCGGCGGCATCGGCAGCCCCGTCAAATCCTCGAAGCCGGCGACGCCGTATTCGCGGATGCCGCACGGGATGATGCCCGCGAAACCTTCTTTGCCGATCCCCGCGCGCAGGTTGAGCGCGAAGCCGTGGCTCGTGATGAAGCCCCGACGGCTTCGCGCTTTGTTGAATTTGACGCCGATCGCCGCGATTTTTTCCTCCCCGACCCAGACGCCGGTGTAGCCTTCCTTGCGGCCGCCTTCCAGACCATAGCCGGCCAGCCAGTCGATGATGACCTGTTCGAGCGCGCGCAGATAGCCGTGCAGGTCGATCGCAGCCGGATCCAGATAGAGCATCGGATATCCGACAAGCTGGCCGGGGCCGTGATAGGTGATGTCGCCGCCGCGGTCGATCTGGAAGACGCGAATGCCCCGCGCCTTCAGCTCGTCTTCGCCGAGCAGCAGATGCTCCGGATGCTTCTGCGAGCCGATCGTGTAGGTCGGCGGATGCTGCAGGAGCAGCAGCGTCTCCGGCATCTCGCCGCGGTCGATCGCCCGCACCGTCTCCTTCTGCCGTTCCCAGCATGCGGCGTAGTCGATCATCGGAATGTAGCGGACGTCGAGCAAACCCGTGTTGATGTCGTCCATGGCGAGCCCCTCAGTACAACGTGGTGTTCTCGATGCTGAAGCTTTCGAGGTTCTCCTTCACCCGCTGCAGGAAGCGCCCGCAGATGACGCCGTCCAGGATGCGGTGGTCGAGCGACAGGCACAGGTTCACCATCGAGCGGATCGCGATCATGTCGCCGATGACGACCGGCCGCTTGACGATCGATTCGAACGTGATGAGCGCCGCCTGCGGATAGTTGATGATCGGCTGCGACAGGATCGAGCCGAACGAGCCGGTGTTGTTGACGGTGAACGTGCCGCCCTGCATGTCGCTCAGAGACAGCCGCCCCTCGCGCGTCTTGCGCGCCAGATCGTCGATCTCGCGCGCCAGCCCGGCGATGTTCTTCTGATCGGCGTTCTTGATGACCGGCGTCCAGACGCCGTCCTCCGTGCCGACGGCGAGCGAGATGTTGATGTCGCGCTTGACGATGATCTTGTCGACGGCCCACACCGAGTTCATGATCGGATAGTCCTTGATCGCGTTGATGACCGCCTTCAGGAAGAAGGCGAGGTAGGTCAGGTTGATGCCTTCGCGCTTCTTGAACTCGTCCTTCAGCTTGTTGCGCAGCGCGACGAGATTCGTCACGTCGGCCTCGATCATCGTCCAGGCGTGCGGGATCTCCGTGACGCTCTGGCGCATCCGCGTCGCGATCGTATGGCGGAGCGGCGTCACATCGATGAAATATTCGCTGCCGCCCGGCGGCGCCGCCTCGACCTCGATCGTTGGCACCTTCGGCTCCTCGGACAGGTGCAGGCCGCCGGACCTGACCGGCATGCGGACCGGATCATCGGGCAGCGGCCCCGCCGCGGGCCGGCCGGAAGCCCGACCGGATTCGATGTAGTGCAGCACATCCTTGCGCGTGATGCGCCCGCCGAGGCCGGTTCCCTTGATCTCGGCCAGATGGACGCCGTGCTCGGCGGCAAGCCGCTGCACCGCCGGCGAGTAGCGGCCGCGCATGCTCGCCGCGTCGCGGTCTTCCTCCGCGCCGGCCGTCTGCTCCGGCTGCGGCGCGCCGTCCGGCCGATCCGTCGCGGCCGGTTCCGCCGTGGCGCCGGCGGACGCCGCCTCGACAAGACAGATGGGCGCGCCGACGTTCACGGTCTCGCCTTCGCCCGCCAATATTTTGACCAGTTTCCCGCTGACGGTCGAAGGCAGCTCCGCGTTCACCTTGTCCGTGTTGATCTCGCAGATCGGCTCGTACATCTCGATCGTGTCGCCCGGCTGCTTCAGCCAGCGCTCGATCGTCGCCGACACGAGCGATTCCGCGAGCTGCGGCATGACGATTTCCAGAAGACCTTCCCTCACGTTCCCAACTCCTTCTCTCCCCGGCCGGCGGTATGGTCCCTGCAGCCGTCAATAGAGCGCGAGATTCCGCATCGCATCCCGCAGTTTCTCCCGGTTCAGCATGAAATGCTTCTCGCCCGGCGCGTGGATCGGCATCGCCGGCACGTCCGGCCCGCACAGCCGCATAATCGGCGCGTCGAGCTCGTACAGCAGCTCCTCGGCAATGATCGCCGCCACCTCCGCGCCGACGCCGCCCGTCTTGTTGTCCTCGTGGACGATCAGCACCTTGCCCGTGCGGCGGACCGCCTCGAGGATCGCTTCCTTGTCGAGCGGCTGCAGCGTGCGGAGATCGAGGATGTGGGATGAAATGCCCTCCGCTTCCAGGTCCTCGGCCGCCTGCATCGCGAAGAGAAGCGGCAGGCTGTAGCCGATCACCGTGATGTCGTCGCCCTCGCGCAGCACGTTCGCCTTGCCGATCGGCACGATGTAATCGTCCTCCGGCACTTCGCCGGAGACGAGGCGATAGCATTTCTTGTGCTCGAAATACAGCACGGGATCCGGATCGCGGACGGCCGCCTTCAGCAGCCCCTTCGCATCGTAGGGGGTGTAGGGCGCGACGATCTTCAGGCCCGGCGTGCCGAAGAAGACCGATTCGACGCTCTGCGAGTGGTACAGCCCGCCGAACACGCCGCCGCCGATCGGCGCGCGGATGACGACCGGGCACGTCCAGTCGCTGACCGTGCGGTAACGGATCTTCGCCGCCTCGCTGATGATCTGGTTCGTCGCGGGGAATATGAAATCCGCGTACTGCATCTCGGCGATCGGCTTCAGGCCGTACATGGCGGCGCCGATCGCCGCGCCGGCGATGACCGACTCCGAGAGCGGCGTGTCCAGCACCCGCTCCGGTCCGAACTTCTCGAGCAGCCCCTTCGTCGTCGTGAAGACGCCGCCCTTGTAGCCGATGTCCTCGCCGAGGATGAACACGTTCTCGTCGCGGGCCATTTCCTCCTCCATCGCCAGCCGGATCGCGTCGATGTAATGCATGACCGCCACGCTTACCGCCCCCCTTCCGCGTCGCCGGCGTAGACGTGGGTCAGGATCGACTCCGGCGACGGATACGGCGCCTTGTCCGCGTATTCGGTCGCCTCGTCGAGCATCTGGCGGATGTTCGCGTCGAGCGACTTGTCCAGCTCCTCGTTCCACAGCCCGCAATCGATCAGGTATTGGCGATAGCGCGGCAGCCCGTCCTTCGCCCGGTGCTCCTCGATCTCTTCCTTCGACCGGTACGCCAGATCGTTGTCCGATGTCGAGTGCGGCGACAGCCGGTACAGCATCGCCTCGATCAGCGTCGGGCCTTCGCCTGCGACGGCGCGCTCCCGCGCCTCCTTGACGGCCTTGTACACTTCGAGCGGGTCGTTGCCGTCGACGCGGACGCCGGGGAAGCCGTAGCCGATCGCCCGGTCGCAGATCCGCCCGCCCACCTGGCGCGTTACCGGCACCGAGATCGCGTACTGGTTGTTCTCGCACATGAAGATGACGGGCAGCTTGTGCACGCCCGCGAAATTGCAGCCTTCATGGAAATCGCCCTGGTTGCTCGAGCCTTCGCCGAACGTCACGAACGACACATACGGCTTGCGCTGCAGCTTGAGCGCGTAGGCAATGCCGACCGCGTGCGGCACCTGCGTCGTCACCGGGCTGGAATGGGTGACGATGCGCAGCCTTCTGCAGCCGAAATGTCCGACCATCTGCCGGCCGCCGCTGTTCGGGTCCTCTTCCTTCGAGAACAGGGACAGCATCAGCTCGCGCAGCGTCATGCCGACCGCCAGCACGAAGCCGTAGTCGCGATAATACGGCAGAAACCAGTCGTTCTCCCGGTCGAGCGCGAAGGCGGCCGCCACCTGCGCGGCCTCCTGTCCGATCCCCGAGATGTGGAAATTGATCTTGCCGGCCCGCTGGAGCAGCAGCGCCCGCTCATCGTAGCGCCGAGCCATCAGCATCGTCGCATACATTTGCACCGCTTCGTCGTCCGTCAGGCCGAGCTCGCGATGGCGGAATGGTGTACCGGTATTGGCCATGTCGTGCCTCCTTCTCCCGGCTACAGCGAGCCGCCTTGATTCGAGGCCAGCTCTTAACACCAGGTACTAAAGGTTGGATGTATCCATTATACCCTGTTTTGCCGGAAAAAGAAATGAATCTGTCGCACCGGTCTTTCGCATCAAAACGACAGGGAAACGCCGTCGATCGCCAGCATCGCCTCGCCGAGCATTTCCGACAGGGAAGGATGCGGATGAACGAGCTGGCCGACCTCCCAGACCGACGCGTTGAGCAGATCCGCCAGACCCGCCTCGGACAGCAGTTCGGTCACATGGGGGCCGATCATGTGGACGCCGAGGATGTCGCCGGTCTTCCGGTCGGCGATCACCTTCACGAAGCCGTCCGTGTCGCCGGACACGATCGCCTTGCCGCTTGCCCGGAACGGGATCCGGCTGGTCTTCACGTCATGTCCCCGGGACATCGCCTGGCTCTCCGTCCAACCGATCGAGGCCACCTCCGGGCGCGAATAAACGCAGCGCGGAATGCGGTGCGGCTGAAGCGGCTCGGGCTTCAGGCCCGCGATGTGCTCGGCCGCGATCATCCCTTCGCGCGCCGCCGCGTGCGCGAGCTGCACGCCGCCGATACAATCGCCGACCGCGTAGATGTGCGGTTCGGCCGTCTGGTACGACGCGTTCACCGCGATGAATCCGTCCCGGACCGTCACATCGGTCGCTTCGAGGCCGATGCCGTCGACGTTCGCCGTCCGGCCGACGGCGACGAGCATCCGCTCGCCGTCCAGCGCGACCGTTCCCTCGCCGGTCTCGACCTTGACCGCCACGCGGCCGTCCTGCCGCTCGAGCGTGTCCGGAAGCAGCTTCGCCGACGTGAGCACGCGCACGCCGCGCCGGCGGAGCAGCCGCTCCATCTCGCCCGACACGTCGGCGTCTTCCCCCGGCAGCAGCCGGGACGCCGCCTCGACGAGCGTCACTTCCACGCCGAAGTCGTTCATCATCGACGCCCATTCGATGCCGATCACGCCTCCGCCGATGATGATGAGATCGCCTGGCAGCGTCTCCATGCGCAGCGCGTCGTCGCTGCTCAGCACATGGACGCCGTCGAACGGAAGGCCCGGCAGCGCGCGCGGCCGCGAGCCGGTCGCGATGACGAGCTGCTGCGGCACGACCGTCTCCATCTCGCCGCCCTCCAGCTCGACCGCGACCGAGCCGCTGCGCGGCGAGAAGATCGACGGCCCGATGATCCGACCCCTGCCGTGGATGACCTCGATGCCGTGCTTCTTCATGAGCGACTGCAGTCCGCGGTGGAGCTGCTCGACCGCGGCATGCTTCCGCTCCAGCACGGCGCCGTAGCGCAGCTCGGGCTCGCCCTGGATCGCGATGCCGTAGCTGGCCGCCTCCTTCACCGTGTGGTACACTTCCGCGCAGCGCAACAGCGCCTTGCTCGGAATGCAGCCCCGGTTCAGACATACCCCGCCCAGCCGGTCCTGCTCGATGATGACAACCTTCTTGCCGAGCTGCGCGGCGCGAATGGCCGCCGTGTAGCCGCCGGGCCCCCCGCCGAGCACCGCGATATCCGTATGAATGGCCATGATCATTCTCCTCTTCCCGTGTCGTGAATGTTGGTCCATCGCGTTCCGTATGTCCCTATTTTACCTTTCCCTGGCTCCGGATAACAGTCCCGACCGCCGGGGTTGGACAACGAAGGCGCTTTCGCGTTATGATAGGATTATTCGGGATTTTCGCGCCGCACGCTCAACCACGGAAGGATGGTAGACGCATGAGACTGGTGCTGTCGCGTTTCATCGCCGTGCTGCTGCTGGTCATCCCCGGCATCGGAGCGGCTTACGGCTTCCTTCAGATCAAGAACACCCTGTTCGATTATTTCGCCTCCTTCGGCCCCGCCGATCCGGACCCGGCCTTCAACTGGCTGCGGTTCATCTTCGGCCTCGTCCTGTTTCTCGGCGGCGTCGGCTTCATCGGCGGCTGGATCTTCTTCCGCGACCGGAAACGCAACTACGTCGCCCCCCGCTTCCGCAAGAAGCGTCCCCGTCCGCCGAAGCCCGTCCGGCAGACGGACAACGGCACGACATGACGAGAGCGCCGCATTCGGTTCATGCCGGATGCGGCGCTTGCATGTTCGGGATATTCGACTATTCCGGCAGCCGGATGCCGCTCCAGCCCTCCACCCCGCACTGGCCGAACGCGTTGTCTCCGACGGCGACCACGGTGCCGTCCGCGCGCAAGCCCACGGTGTGGGCGCAGCCTGCCGCGACCGCGACAATTTCCGTCCAGCCGCCCACCTCGCATTGGCCGAACGAGTTGTCCCCGACAGCGGCCACGGTGCCGTCCGCGCGCAAGCCCACGGTGTGCAGGCTGCCCGCCGAAATTGCCGCGATGTCCCGCCAGCCGACCACTCCGCATTGGCCCGCCTTGTTGCTGCCCGCGGCGACCACGGTGCCGTCCGCACGCAGGCCGACCGTATGCAAATAGCCCGCCGCCACCTGCACGATCTCCCGCCATTCCGACGTCCCGCATTGGCGATGCCGGTTGTTGCCCGTCGCGACGACCGTGCCGTCCGCGCGCAGACCGACCGTGTGCCAGTCGCCCGCCGCGATCGAGACGATGTCCCGCCAGTCGCCCGTCTCGCACTCGCCCTCGAGATTCCGGCCCGCCGCGACCACCGTCCCGTCCCTTCGCAAGCCGACGGTCCGGCACCACCCCGCTGCTACGGCGACCATGTCCCGCCAGCCGGACGTCTCGCATTGGCCGTGCCGGTTCCAGCCCGCCGCGACCACCGTCCCGTCCCCGCGCAAGCCCACGGTATGCGCGTTGCCGGTGTTCGTCGCCATGTGGACGTTTCCCGCGGCGACCGACACGATCCCGCTCCAATCGCCCGTCCCGCACTGGCCGAACCTGTTGTCCCCGACGGCGACCACGGTGCCGTCCTCCCGCAGCGCGACGGTGTGCCGTCTGCCCGCCGCCAGAACATGACGATGCATTCCCGGAAAAAGTGCCCTCATGCCGAGCCGCGTCCGCGCTTCACCCCTTCTTCGCCAGCATCCGTTCCAACACCTTCGCCACCCCGTCGCGATCGTTCGTATCCGTGATCTCGTCGGCGATCGCTTTCAGCTCGTCGATCGCGTTGCCCATCGCGACCGTGTATCCGCACAGCCGAAACAGGCCGAGGTCATTGACATCATCGCCGAAGACCATCACGGCGGCCGGCGAAATCCCGGCGGCCGAGCACCAGCGCATGAGGCCGCTTTCCTTCGACACGCCCGCCGGCATGATCTGGATCAGCCGGCCGCCGTCGGTCAGCAGGAAGTTCGCCTTGCCGCCGAACGCCTCCGTCAAATCGGGATACAGCGCGCCTCCGCCGATCAGCATTTTGGCCGGGCTCATCGCACGCAGCTCGTCCAATCGCCTCGCTTCCGGCATGGCCGCGGCGATCCCCCATTCGGACAGCCCCTGCTCCAAAGCGTACCAGACGTCGCGAACTTCCAGACTGACCGGGGCGGACGGGTCCCGTTCAACGACAAAATCGATGATCGCCGCCGCGAGTTCCCGCGGTATGGCCGCTTCGTGCAGCAGCGCGCCGCGCTCGTCGACGACCATCGCCCCGTTGTAGAAAAGGAAACCGCAGAGGTCCAGCAGTTCGCCGGGCAGCATCGCCTTCACGGATCGCGGGGGGCGGGCGGTGGCGACGATGACGGATACCCCGGCCGCGTGCATGCGCTGCAGCGCCCTGACCGCGCGGGGGCTCGCCTCCTTGCGCGAATCGAGCAGCGTGCCGTCCAGATCGATCGCGATCGCGCGGATGGCTTCGGGGATGCGCCTGCTTATATCGTTCGGTTCCCTTCCGCACACGGATTTTCGCATATCATGAAATTATCACAAGTTCCGGTTCCCAACAATATTGGCATTGGCGCCTGTCCATTCCCCGTCGGGTCTTGGCGCATGTGCAAAAAATGCCGCCGGTTCCGCCTTGAACCAACAGACAGGGATGGTGCAGCGCGGATTCCCGGCGGCTGCCGCGACCGCGTCCGCCTTACGATACCTTGTGCTCAATGCGCAATTTGTCGGCCACCATCGCGATGAACTCGCTGTTCGTCGGCTTCGACTTGCTCATGTTGACCGTATAGCCGAACAGATGGCTGATCGAGTCGATGTTGCCGCGCGTCCAGGCGACTTCGATCGCATGCCGGATCGCGCGCTCGACGCGGGACGGCGTCGTTTTGAACTTCTCGGCGATCGCCGGATACAGCGTCTTCGTGATCGCGCCAAGAATCTCGATGTTGTTGTAGACCATTGTGATCGCCTCGCGCAGGTACTGATAGCCCTTGATGTGCGCGGGCACGCCGATCTCGTGGATGATGCTCGTGATGTTCGCGTCGAGATTTTTGCTCTTGTTGATCGGCACGACGGAGGGCGACTTCTGCAGCACCGTGCCGTAGCCCGAGGACGAGGACAGCACGGGGTTGTTCACCAACTGGCGGATGCGGTTCGCCAGAATCTCCATGTCGAAAGGCTTCAGTATGTAGTACGAAGCGCCGAGCTGTACCGCCTTCTGCGTTATATTTTCTTGACCGAATGCCGTCAGCATGATGATCTTCGGCATCGGATTCAGATCCATGTCGCGCAGCCTTTCGAGCACGCCGAGACCGTCAAGATGAGGCATGATGATGTCGAGAATGAGGACATCGGGCGCCTTGCGGGATTCCTCCAGCAGCCGAAGCACTTCTTCGCCGTTATAGGCAACGCCCGTGACCGTCATGTCGCTTTGTTCTGAGATGTACTCGGAGAGCAAATTCGTAAATTCACGGTTGTCGTCTGCCAGCAATACTTCAATTTTTTGCAAGGTGTGAGTCCTCCTTATTCGCATGGGATTCACTTGGAAGGCAAGTTTTCCTCCCCGACATAATTGTGTTTCGACACGGCCGAGGAAAATCCTTCCCCATCCAAAATTTTTCTTTACTTTTTTTCGATCAATGAATATAATAAAAATTTGCTCCAAAATACTCGTTATTTCTGGGAAGTTCAACATTATTCGACACACCGGGAGGGGCGCGAAACAGACGAAAGCTTAGGGCGTCATCCCGCCTTAAGCTTCCGTTCTTGCCGGTTCGTCAGAATGCCGGCGTCGCCGAGCATCCATTCGATGTAGCACCCGTATCCGGACGACGGATCGTTGACGAAGACGTGGGTGACGGCGCCGACCAATTTGCCGTCCTGGATGATCGGGCTGCCGGACATGCCCTGCACGATGCCGCCCGTCCGCTTCAGCAGCTTCTCATCGGTGATCCGGATGATCATGCCCTTCGTCGCCGGTTCGCTCTGGCGCATCGCGCGCGTGATCATGATATCGAACTTCTCCACCTTCTCGCCGTCGACCACCGTCAGAATGTGCGCCGGCCCTTCCTTCACCTCGTCCGCGAACGCGACCGGGATGGCCTTGTCGGCGTAGCTGGGTTTCGGCAGCTCGCTCATCCGCCCGAAGATGCCGAATGGCGTGTTGCGCTCGACGGTGCCGAGCACCTTGCCTTCCTTGACGAAATGCGCCCTTTTCTCCCCGGGTTCGCCGCTCGAGCTTTTGTTGATCGACGTGACGCTCGACTGCACGATCTGCCCTTCACCGACCCGGATCGGCGCCTGCGTGTCCATGTCGGTGATGATGTGCCCCAGGGCGCCGTATACGCCGTGCTCCGGCGCGTAGAACGTCAGCGTGCCCACGCCTGCCGCGGAGTCCCGGATGTACAGGCCGAGCCGCCAGCTCCGGTCTTCCGCGTCGTAGATCGGCTTCAGCTCCTTCGTGAACTTCTCGTTTCCGCGCTCGATTTCGAGCCGGAGCGTTCCGCCCTGCCTGCCGATCTGCTCGACCAGCTTCGCCATCTGCCCCACGTCCCTGAGCTTCACGCCGTTTGCGCTCTTGATCAGATCGCCGAGGCGGATGCCGGCCGACTGGGCGGGCGACACCTTCTCGCCCTCCTTCGTCTTGACCTGGTGATGGCCGACGACCATGATGCCGTCCGATTTCACCTTGACGCCGATCGTCTGTCCACCGGGAATCACCTTCAGTTCGGGAACGACATGCACCGTGACCGTCTTGAAAGGAATCGTACCGAATAATTTCATTTGCATTTTGGCGACGCCGCTCGACCGCGGGACGATCGACAGCGGCTTGCCGAGGTCAACCTTGACCGACCGGCTGTCCGAACCGTTGATGCCTACGATGGAAGGATCGACCGTGATGTCGGCGTGCACCGGCATCGTGTAGTCGAGCTGCCTGAGCTGGCCGAGGAACAGATTCAGCTCGCCGGGAAAGGCGGCGTAATGCCGAAACGGAGCGGAGAAACCGGCCAGACAGACCAGAGTCGCGAGCATCAGACCGAACCAACGGATCCGTGCGCTGTCATTCAATGGATTCACGCTCCCTTGCGGATCTGGGATGAACAGCGTACGGGATGCGGACGGCGCATAGCAAAAAAGCCGCCGATGAACCGCATGTCGGATTGCCCCAGGCATGCGGTTCTCGCGGCTTCGTGCCGGCGGGCGCGGGTAACCCCGGGCCGCCCGATGCGATTGAAGCCGCGGAAGCTGCCGCTCCCGTGTCTGTCGCTTCGCCCTGCTGGCGTACCTTTAAGGTAACCCCGCCCCTATTCTTTTATGACCGATAAAACATTCCCCGGATGGCTTTCAGGCGCCCTTCTTCCGCTCGGCCAGATCGAGCATCTCCTGGGCGTGGTGGCGCGTCTTGTCCGTCACTTCCACGCCGCCGAGCATGCGGGCCAGCTCCTCGACCCGGCCGATCCCATCAAGCGGCTCGACCGTCGTCGTCGTGCGCTCGCCGACCGTCGATTTGCGGATGCCGTAATGGCGGTCTGCCATGCAGGCGACCTGCGGCAGATGCGTGATCGCGAACACCTGGCAGCGGCGCGACAGCTTCGACAGCTTCTCCGCGATGGCCTGCGCGGCGCGGCCGCTGACGCCCGTGTCCACTTCGTCGAACACGAGCACCGGCACGCCGTCGATGGCGGCAAACACCGTCTTGAGCGCCAGCATGATGCGCGACATCTCGCCGCCGGACGCGATTTTCGCCAGCGGCTTGGGCGGCTCGCCCGGATTCGCGGAGAACAGGAAGACCGCCTCGTCAATGCCGTTCGGCGTCAGCTTCGGAACGCCCTCCCCGTCCGTCGGCTGATCGAGCTGCACCTTGAACGTCGTGCGTTCCATGTGCAGTTCCTTCAGTTCGGTCTCGATCTCCTTCGCGAGCCGGTCCGCCGCGAGCCGGCGCTGCTCCGACAGGCCGGCCGCCAGTCGCCGCGCCTGTTCGTGCAGCTTCCGCTCCTCCTCGCGCAGCCGCTGCACATGCTCATCCCGGTTTTCCATTTTGTCGATCGCGTCGGCGATCTTCTCCCGGTAGGCGAGGATGTCTTCGATGCTTTCGCCGTATTTGCGCTTGAGGCCGTTCAGCAGATCGAGCCGGTCCTCGATCTCGGCCAGCCGTTCGGGATTCGCTTCGACGCGGTCGCGGTAATCGCGAAGCTGATAGGCCACGTCCTCGGCCTGATAGTAGGCCGATTGCAGTTGCTCCAGCAGCGGCTCGACGGCCGCGGCGTCATACTTGCGGATGTCTTCGAGCCGCGAGATCGCCCGGGCAAGCGCATCCAGTCCCGAGCGGCCGTAGATCAGGTCGTACGCTTCGGACGCGTTCTGCATGAGGCGCTCGGCGTGGGCGAGCCGCCTGCGCTCGTCCTGCAGCGCCTCGTCTTCGCCGGGCTTCAGCTTCGCGTCGTCGATCTCGGCAAGCTGGAACTTGTACAGGTCGAGCATCTGCATGTTGTGGCGCGCGGCATCCTCCAGTTCGCGCAGCTTGCTCCGGGTCTCCGTGTATTCCCGGTAGACTTCCCGGTAGTCCCGCTTCAGTTCGGCCAGCTTCTCGCCAGCGTAGGCGTCGAGCCACTCGAGATGGCGCTCCGTCTTGAGCAGCGACTGGTGCTCGTGCTGGCCGTGGATGTTGACGAGCTGGTCGCCGATTTCCCGGAGCATCGACAGATTGACGATCCGGCCGTTCACGCGGCATACGCTCTTGCCCTGCGCCGACAGCTCGCGCCGCACGACGATCGGCTCGTCCGGCTCCGCCTCAATGCCGAGCGATGCCATGACATCCCATACCGGATGGTCCGCGGGCGGATCGAACAGCGCCTCGATCTCGGCCTTGTCGCAGCCGTAGCGCACGATGTCGGCCGCGCCGCGGGCGCCGATGACGAGGCTGAGCGCGTCGATCAGGATCGACTTGCCCGCGCCGGTCTCGCCGGTCAGCACGTGGAAACCTTCCGCGAAGGACACGGATACGTGTTCGATGACGGCCAGATTGCGGATCGACAGCTCGCGAAGCATGACGTGTCTCCTTCCTGCCTGTAAATACGATGGCTATTTCCGCCCCGGTTCATTCAACAGACCGATCAGCCGGTCGACGGTCGCCCGGCTCTGATCCTTCGTCCGGCAGATGATCAGGATCGTGTCGTCGCCGCAGATCGTGCCCATGACCTCGCTCCACTCCATCGCGTCGATGAGCGCGCCGATCGCGTTCGCCGTGCCGGGCAGACATTTCATGACGATGAGATTATCCGTGCGGTCGATGTGGACGAAATGGTCCTGCATCGCCCGCCTCAGCTTCTGCAGCGGATAGACGCGGTTCTCCGGCGCGAGCGAATATTTGTAGCGTCCATCCTCGGTCGGCACCTTGACGAGCTGCATCTCCTTGATGTCGCGGGAGACGGTCGCCTGCGTCACGTTCAGGCCGGCGCGGCGCAGCGCTTCGACGAGCTCGTCCTGCGTCTCGATCTCCTGTTCGCCGATGATCTCCCGTATTTTCATTTGTCGGTATCCCTTCATGGATGGCCTTCCCCCTCAATCGTCCGTTCCGATCGCGAACGTGATCGTGCGCAGCCACCGCTCCCGCGGGTCGGCGTACACGACGCCTTCCGCCGTCGGCACGAGCAGCGCGTAGACGAGAAACCGGTCGCGGACGCCGGCGCCGGTCCAATCGACCGGCATCCGATCGCGCGCCTCCTTCACGAGCCAGGTCCGTCCGTCCTTCACGGCGACGTAGTCGATGAACAGCCGGGCCTGCATCGGCTCGCCGTTCACCTCGATCTCGATCGGCACGCGGTGCTTGCCCGAGACGACCTCGTAGCCGTTCGCCTCCAGAAAGCGCACCGTCTCGTCGTCGGGTTCCGGTTCCGCGCCTTCGCCCAGCCGGTAGACGCGGCTGGCCGGCGGCTCGTGCAGCCAGACGAGGAACCGGCGATACAGCCAGACGGCGATCAGCCCGCCCGCGGCAATCATGAGCAGCCAGTCGGCCGCATTGCCCATATCCGCCGCCTCCTTCGCGCGACAAGCACGCATGGAATCGCATGCCCTATAGGTTCTCGCAGCGGCGCGGCAATTCCTTCCATAACCCTCTGCGTTGCAAAGGAGAACATTTGTTTGCGTGTTCCAAGTATACCAGAAAATCCGCCTTCGCGAAAGCCGCCGTCCGCCGCCGCGGGTCAAAAACAAAGGGGCCAACCGGTTGTCCGACCGATCGGCCCCGCATGCTTTGCGAGACGGCTCCGCTCCTTCGCCTTCGCCCAATCCGCTTCATCTCCGCCGGAACGCCGCGTGAGCCTCCTCCACCAGCCGCGCGACCGCCTCCGGCGAAGCCTCCGTCGCCGCGGGGTCGCCCAGCCGCCAGAAGGCGAGAAACTCGATGTTGCCTTCCCCGCCCGTGATCGGCGACCAGGTCAGCCCCTGCAGACCGTATCCTTCGTCCCGCGCGAAGCCGCACACCCGTACCAGCACTTCCCCGTGCACCGCCGGGTCGCGCACGACGCCGGACTTGCCGACGGCTTCGCGCCCCGCCTCGAACTGCGGCTTGATCAGCGCGACGACGCCGGCTCCCGGCGGCAGCATCGCCTTCAGCACCGGCAGGATGATCCGCAGCGAGATGAACGAGACGTCGATCGCCGCGAAATCCGGACGCGGCCCGCGCAGATCCTCCGGCTTCAAATAGCGGAAGTTCGTGCGCTCCATGACGGTCACCCGGCTGTCCTGCCTGAGCGACCAGTCGAGCTGGTTGTAGCCGACGTCGATCGCGTAGACATGGGCGGCGCCGTGCTGCAGCGCGCAGTCGGTGAACCCTCCGGTCGACGCGCCGATGTCGAGCATGACACGGCCCGCCATGTCGATGCCGAACGTCCGGATCGCCTTCTCCAGCTTGAGCCCGCCGCGGCTCACGTACGGATGCGGCGCGCCCTTCACCGTGATCTCGGCCGCGCGCGGCACCTTCGCCCCGCTCTTCTCGATCCGCTCGCCGTCCGCCAGCACCAGTCCCGCCATGACCGCGGCCTTCGCCTTTTCCCTGCTTTCGAAAAACCCCCGCTCCACGAGAAGCACATCAATCCGTTCCTTGCCCTTCAGATCCTTGTCCGACATGTCCGCCTTCCGCCCGTCCTCCGTCAACTGCGGATTGCGCCGGCGCGCGCGCCGGGCCTTGCCCGGAGCTTCTTCGCTTCCGCGACGACCCGCTCGACGGTCAGGCCGATCTCCGCGCGCTGCTCCTTGATCGAGCCGTGCTCGATGAACCGGTCGGGCACGCCGATCAGCCGCACCCGCATGTGGTCGATGCCTTGCAGCGCGTAGAACTCGAGCACCGCGCCGCCCAGGCCGCCGTGCACCGCGCCCTCCTCGAGCACGATGACGGGCAGTCCCTCGCCGGCAAGGGCGAGCAGCATCGCCTCGTCGAGCGGCTTCAGAAACCGGGCGTTCACGACGCGAAGCTGCATGCCCTCCCGCCGGAGCTGATCCGCCGCCTCCAGCGCAAGGCCGACCATCGGACCGCAGGCGAGGATGACCGGACCGTCGCCCTCGCGCACCGTCTCCCACGTTCCGATCGGGATCGGCTGCGGGTCGGGATCCATGGCGACGCCGACGCCCGCCGCCCGCGGATAGCGGACCGCGATCGGGCCGCCGTCGTATTCAACGGCCGTGCGCAGCATGCTTCGGAGCTCGTTCTCGTCCTTCGGCATCATGAGCACCAGGTTCGGAATGTGGCGCAGGAACGCGATGTCGAACACGCCCTGGTGCGTCTCGCCGTCCGGACCGACCAGCCCGGCCCGGTCGATCGCGAACACCACGTTCGCATTGTGGCGGCAAATATCATGCACGACCTGGTCGTACGCCCGCTGCAGGAAGGTGGAATAGACGGCGAAGACCGGTTTCATCCCCTCCAGCGCGAGCGCGGCGCACATCGTGGCCGCATGCTGTTCGGCGATGCCGACGTCGAACATCCGGTCCGGGAACCGCTCCGCGAACTTGAGCAGCCCCGATCCGCCGGGCATCGCCGGCGTCACCGCGACGATGCGCGGATCGCGCTCCGCGAGCTCCACCAGCGTCTCCCCGAACACATCGGTATAGGTCGGCGGACCGACCGCCTTGAGCACCTGTCCGGATTCGATCTTGTACGGCGTGATGCCGTGCCATTTGTGCGAATCGGCCTCGGCCGGCTCGTATCCTTTGCCCTTCACGGTCAGCACATGGACGAGCACCGGGCCGCCGATCGATCTCGCCTGCTGGAGCGCACCGAGCAGCTTGCGGATGTCATGCCCGTCGACCGGACCGAGATACGTGTAGCCGAGCTCCTCGAACCACATGCCCGGCACGACCATGTATTTCAGGCTGTCCTTCACCCGCTCGGCCGTCTTCGCGAGCTTGCCGCCGATCGCCGGAATCCGGTTCAGCAGTTGCTGCAGCTCTTCTTTCGCCTTCAGGTAATGGCGGTCGGAGCGGATCTTGCCGAGATAGTTGTGCAGCGCGCCGACGTTCGGCGCGATCGACATTTCGTTGTCGTTCAGGATGACGATCAGATTCTTCTTCTCGTGGCCGATATGGTTCAACGCCTCAAGCGCCATGCCGCCGGTCAGCGCGCCGTCGCCGATGACCGCGACGACCTGGTGGCTCTCGCCCTTCAGATCGCGGGCCAGCGCCATGCCCATGGCGCCCGACAGCGACGTGCTGCTGTGTCCGGCTTCCCACACGTCGTGCTCGCTCTCCGAGCGCTTCACGAACCCGCACAGCCCCTTGTACTGGCGCAGCGTATCGAACCGGTCCATCCGTCCGGTGATGATCTTGTGCACGTAGGCCTGATGTCCGACGTCGAAGATCAGCTTGTCCTTCGGACTGTCGAAAACATAATGCAGCGCGAGCGTCAGCTCCACGACGCCGAGATTCGACGCCAGATGGCCGCCGGTCACGGACAGCTTCTCGATCAGAAACCGCCGCACCTCGCCGGCCAGCGCATCGAGCCGGTCGACAGGCAGCGCCTTCAGATCCTCCGGTCCCCGGATATGTTCTAGCAGCATGCGTCTACCTCGCTTTCATCTGGCGGCGTGTTGATGATCAGAACCCGATGTCCGGCATTGCATGCAGGGCCATTATACCATATCCGGACCGGCGAGGCACCCGACGGCTGGCCGGCATCTCCGGACCGCCGGTTCGTCCGCCCCGCGGCCTCCCGCGAACCGGCCCTTCGTCAATGATCGCGCCGCATCAGGTACTCGGCGATGCCGAGCAGCAGTTCAGGCTTGCGCAAGCCGGCGCCCAGCAGCGCCTCCTTCGCCTCGCGCGTGAGCCGCTCGACCTCGGTGCGGCTCGCGTCCAGGCCGACCATATACGGCCAGGTCACCTTCCGCGCCCGCTCGTCGCTGCTTGTCTTCTTGCCGAGCACCTTCTCGTCTCCGACGACGTCGAGGATGTCGTCCTGGATCTGGAATGCCAGGCCGATCCGTTCGCCGAACGAAGCGAGCGCGCCGATCTGCGCCGCGTCGGCGCCGGCCGCCCGTCCGCCCGCCGTCAGCGAGAACACAATCAGATCGCTCGTCTTGTGCAAATGGATGTACCGCAGCTCCTCCAGCGTCGTGACGCCCTGCTCGCCGAGGATGTCCGCCGCCTGCCCGCCGACCATGCCGGACGCGCCGGCGAGCCGGGCCAGATCGGCCGTGATCGCGAGCGCGGCATCGGCGGGCAGCCTGCCGGCAAGCGCGGCCTCCGCCACGAGATGGAACGCGTGGGTGAGCAGCGCGTCGCCGGCCAGAATGGCCATCGCCTCCCCGAACACCTTGTGGTTCGTCGGCTTGCCCCGGCGGAAATCGTCGTCGTCCATCGCCGGCAGATCGTCGTGGATCAGCGAATACGTGTGCACCAGTTCGACGGCGCAGGCCGCCGGCATCGCCGCCTCCGCCGCCGATTCGTCGCCCCGCACCGCTTCCGCGGCGGCGAGCACCAGCACCGGCCGGATCCGCTTGCCGCCGGCCTTCAGCGAGTACATCATCGCCTCGCGCAGCCGGGCCGGCACGTCCCATTCCGCCGGGAGAACGCCGTCCAGCGCCCGCTCGACCATGCCGGCCAGCCGCGCGATATATGCCTCAACCGTCATCTTATCCGCAAGCTCCTTCATGATCAAAAACGCCGTCCCGGGCTCCCGTCATTCCTCCGGCGCGAACGGCTTCCGTTGCAGCCCCTGTTCCGACTCGATCAGCATCTCGATCTTTCGCTCGACCTGCTCCAGCTTGCTGCCGCACAATTGCGACAGCTTCATGCCCTGCTGGAACAGCTCGATCGCCTGCTCGAGCGGAACGTCGCCCGATTCCAGCTTCGCGACGATCGCCTCGAGCTGCTCCATCGCCTCCTCGAAGCTCAGGGAGGCTTCCGCGGATTCCGCTTCGGGCGTCCCCCCGCCCGTCCGCTCAACGTTCGTCTCCGCCAAGACCGTCCTCTCCTCTCATGGACCAGATATGGCATTCCAGCCGGCCGTCCGTCAGCCGCACCTTCACCATGTCGCCGGGCTGCACGTCCCGGATCGACCGGATCAGCCGCTCCTCCCGCTCGTCGTATACGAGGCTGTAGCCGCGCATCATCACCTTGAGCGGGCTGAGCGCGTCGAGCTGGCGCATCGCCATCGCGAGCCGCTGCGCGGCGTCCTTCGCGTTCGCCCGCATCGCAGCCGCGAGCCGCCGTTCCGCCTCCCGCCGCCGGGCCGCGGCAAGCCCGAGCCGGCCGCCCGGGTGCGCCGCCATGAGGCGCGCCCGCGCGCCGAGCAGCCGCTGCCGGCTCTGCTCGGTCCGGCGCCGCATCCGCTCGCGCAGCCGCTCGTCCGCCCGGTCGAGCCGCTCCGCGTGCGCAAGCAGATAGCGCCGCGGATAGAGCAGCACGGGCGAACGGCGGACGCGCTCGAGCCGCTGGCGGCGCGACTCGACGACGGACGTCAGCGCGCCGCGCATCCGCCGCCGGAGATGCTCCAGCGTCTCGCGCAGCTCCATCGCGTGCGGCACCGCCAGCTCGGCCGCCGCCGTCGGCGTCGGCGCGCGGAGATCGGCCGCGAAGTCGGCGATCGTGAAATCCGTCTCGTGCCCGACGGCGGAAATGACCGGAATGCGGGACGCCGCGATGGCGCGGGCGACGATCTCCTCGTTGAACGCCCACAGCTCCTCGATCGAGCCGCCGCCGCGCCCGACGATCATCACGTCCGCCTCGCCGATCCGGTTCAGCAGCTCGATCGCCCGCACGATCGAAGGGGCCGCGCCCTCGCCCTGGACGAGCACCGGCACGAGCGTGACCCGGGCCTGCGGATACCGGCGTCCGAGCGTCGTCAGGATGTCGCGGATCGCGGCGCCGGTCGGCGACGTGACGACGCCGATCACGCGCGGGAACCGCGGCAGCGGCCGCTTGCGAGCCGGGTCGAACAGTCCCTCGGCCTCCAGCTTCTTCTTGAGCTGCTCGAAGGCGAGGTACAGCGAGCCGATCCCGTCGGGTTGCATCTGCGTCACATAGAATTGATAATTGCCGTCCCGCTCGTAGACCGACACGTTGCCCCGGGCGATCACCTTCGTCCCGTCGCGCGGCATGAAGGGCAGCTTCCGGTTGTGCGCGGCGAACATGATGCACTTGATCCGGCTCGCTTCGTCCTTCAGCGTGAAATACATGTGCCCGCTCGAATGATGGGTGAAGTTCGAGATTTCCCCGCGCAGCCACACGTCGCCGAGCAGCTCGTCCGATTCCAGCTTCATCCGGATGTACCGGGTGATCTCCTGGACCGAAAAAATGCGCGCCTCTCCCACTGCTTCCACTCCCCGCGCGGTCAGCCGATGCCGTGGATGCGCTTCGCCGCGGTCAGCGTGTTGCGGAGCAGCATCGTGATCGTCATCGGGCCGACGCCGCCGGGAACCGGCGTAATCCAGCCGGCGACCTCAGCCGCGCTGTCGAAATCGACGTCGCCGGCGAGCTTCCCGTCCGGCAGCCGGTTGATGCCGACGTCGATGACGGCGGCGCCGGGCTTCACGTGCCGGGCGTCGATCGCCTTCGCCCTGCCGATCGCGACGACAAGGATGTCGGCCTGCTTCGCGATCGCTTCCAAATTCGGCGTGCGCGAATGGCAGATCGTCACCGTCGCGTGCTCGCGCAGCAGCAGCATGGCCGCCGGCTTGCCGACGATGTTGCTGCGGCCGATGACGACCGCGTGCTTGCCGGCGATGCCGATGCCCGACCGCTTGAGCAGCTCGATGCAGCCGGCCGGTGTGCACGGCAGCAGGCTCTCGTCCCCGATCATCAGATTGCCGGTGTTCACCGGGTGAAAGCCGTCCACGTCCTTGTCGGGACGGATCGCGTCGATGACGGCCTTCTCGTTGATGTGCTTCGGCAGCGGAAGCTGCACAAGGATGCCGTGGATCGCCGGATCGGCATTCAGCCGGTCGATCAGGGCGAGCAGCTCGGCCTGCGGCGTCTCCGCCGGCAGCCGGTGCACCACCGAATGGAAGCCCGTCGCCAGGCAGGCCTTCTCCTTGTTGCCGACGTACACCTTCGACGCCGGATCGTCGCCGACGAGGATGACGGCCAGCCCGGGCACGACCCCCTTCGCCTTGAGCGCCTCCGCCTCGGCGCGAATCTCCTCGCGGATCGCGTTCGAAATCGCTTTTCCGTCAATGATGGCTGCAGACATGGTCCCACTCCTTCTTCAAATAGGCCGGTTCTGCTTCAGCGCTTCCCGTTCGTCAAGGACCCGGCCGAGCACGCCGTTGACGAACTTGCCCGATTCCTCGGTTCCGAAGTGCTTCGCCAGCTCGATCGCCTCGTTCACCGCCGCCTTGGGCGGCACATCGTCCCGCCAAACGATCTCGTAGGCGGCCAGCCGCAAGATTTGCCGGTCGACGCGGGACAGCCTGTCCATCTGCCAGCCGGTCAAATACTGCTGCAGCATCCGGTCGATCTCGGACCGCGCGCCGTCCACGCCTTCGACCAGCTCCAGCGCCCGCGGCACCGCGTGCCGCAGCACGCGCTCTTCCGCGCCGAGCTCGCTGTCTTCCCCGAGCGCCTCCTCCGCGATCATCGCGACCGCGTCGGCGGCGGACACATCGTTCATTTCCATCTGATACAACGCCTGCACGGCGATCTCGCGCGCCAGTCTGCGTCTCATAGTGCCTCCCGTATTTCCCGGTCCGGGCCTCCCGAACCGAATCCTGTCTGTGAAGCGAAAAAAACCTATGATCTCCTCCCTGCACCGAACGCCGGCCGACGCCTCCGGCGCACGGAGGAAATCACAGGGTCTATCGGAACCGGCGCCACCTGTCGCCCAGCCACTCCGTCAGCCGCTCCCAGGGGATCGCCGGTCCGCTCCGCTCGTCTTTCATTCTGCCTATGTAGTACCCGATCCAAACGAGCAGCGCGAAAAACAGCATATCCCAAAAGCCGGCGATCAAATAGATGATGCCGAAGAACACGCCGGCCAGCACGCCCGCGGCCCGACCCCCGTGCGTCGACAGGAGATCCCTCCAGAACATGGCCGTCTCCCCCTCTTACTCCACGCGGTTCTTGAACGTCTGGGTCCGCACGATATTCGCGACGTAGACGGCGACATTCGCCACGGGAATTCCGGTGATTTCCTCGACGTAGTCCCTGACCGACCGCTGGATCTCCTCCGACAGCGCCGGAATCGGGCTGTCGCCGTCCACGACGGCGCGGATCGAAATGTCGATGCCGGCGTCGGTGACGCGGATGCGGGCGCGCAAATCCTGCACGCCGCGATGGCGGGACGCCGCCTTGAGCGCCAGATTCTCGACGGTTTCGAGCGAAATGCGGATGTCCCCGATCTCGGTCCGCTGATCGATCGACGGCGCGGCGCCGCTGCCCCTGCGAAGCGCGACATAGAGAAAGCGAAGGCTGATCAGCAGCATGACGGCGGAGACGATGATGACCGCGGTCCGGACGCCCCATCCGCCGTACAATGCTTCGCGAACGAAATCAAGCGCGCGGTTCTCGGCAATGACGCCCGACGCGGCGGCGATGAAGACGACCGATGCCGCGAGGATGATCAGACTGTAGATGAACAGCAGCAGCTTGTCCAGTACCCTGGCCATTTCGTCATCTCTCCCCATAATGAAAATCCCCCCCGACGGGCGGGCATGCCGTCCACGAGGGGAAAACCCGTGCAAAGCAATTACTTCACCCGGTGCGTCTCTTCTTCCTCCGCCTTCTCGGCCGACTTGAAGTGCACGTCGTGGATATGCACGTTCACCTCGACGACCGACAGGCCGGTCATCGTCTCGATCGACCGCTTCACGCTGCGCTGGATTTCGGAGGCGACTTCCGGAATCCGGTAACCGTACTCGACGACGATCGAGACATCGACCGCGGCTTCCTTCTGGCCGACTTCGACCTTGACGCCCTTCGCCAGATTCTTCCGGCCGAGCAGCTCGGCGATGCCGCCGGCGATGCCGCCGCTCATGCCCGCCACGCCGCTCACTTCCACCGTCGCCAGTCCCGCGATCACCGCGATGACCTCAGGCGCAATCTGGATCGTGCCGATCTCCGTTCGCTCGAATTCGGCTGCTTCCGCAATGCTGTCCATGCTGCACCTCCCGTGTCAACTCCTCCGCTTCCGCACGCCGGCGCCGCGGGGCGCCGGAGCCGCGGAATCGCGGCTCAGGGCTTATCCGTGCTTATTTCTATACTATAACATTCGGCGGGATTTATGACAAACCCGCTTCGCTTCCGAACAGATCGTGCTCTTCGAGAAACTTGATGTCGAAGTCTCCGCGCTCGAACACCGGATGGTTCAGCACCCGCAGATGGAACGGGATCGTCGTCTTGATGCCGTCGATCGCGAACTCGGCCAGCGCGCGCCGCATGCGCGCGATCGCCTCCTCGCGCGTCGGCGCCCAGACGATCAGCTTCGCGATCATCGAGTCGTAGTGGGGCGTGATGACAAGCCCCTGGTACGCGCCGCTGTCGACGCGCACCCCGATGCCGCCGGGCGGCAGATAGAACTGCAGCGTGCCCGGGGACGGCATGAAGCCCCGCTCCGGATCCTCCGCGTTGATCCGGCATTCGATCGCCCAGCCGTCGATCTTCAGGTCTTCCTGCGTGAACGACAGCGGGTGGCCCTCCGCGACGCGGATCATCTCGCGGATCAGGTCGACGCCCGTGATCATTTCCGTCACCGGATGCTCGACCTGGATGCGGGTGTTCATTTCCATGAAATAGAACTGTCCGTCCGGCCCGAGCAGAAACTCGAGCGTGCCCGCGCCGACGTAGCCGACCGCCTTCGCGGCGCGCACGGCGGCCTGGCCCATCCGCTCCCGGAGCTCCGGCGTCATCACCGGGCAGGGCGCCTCCTCGATCAGCTTCTGCCTGCGGCGCTGCACGGAGCAGTCGCGCTCGAACAGGTGGACGACGTTGCCGTATTTGTCGGCCATGATCTGGATCTCGACGTGCTTCATGCCCGTCAGATATTTCTCGATGTAGACGCCGCCGTTGCCGAACGCCTTCTCGGCCTCCTGGCGCGCCGTCTCGATGCCGGCGATCAGCGCCTCCTCGTCCTCCGCGATGCGGATGCCGCGGCCGCCGCCGCCCGCCGTCGCCTTGATGATGACCGGATAGCCGATCTCGCGGGCGATACGGACCGCTTCGTCCGTGTCGCTCACGAGCCCGTCGGAGCCCGGAATGACCGGCACGTCCGCCTCCTTCATCGTCTGCTTCGCCGCCGACTTGTCGCCCATGCGGGCGATCGCTTCCGCAGGCGGGCCGATGAACGCGATGTTGCAGGACTCGACGATCTCCGCGAAGTCCGCGTTCTCGGACAGAAATCCGTAGCCCGGGTGGATCGCGTCGCAGCCGGTCAGCGTCGCGACGCTCATGATGTTCGCGAAATTCAGATAGCTGTCCTTGAGCGGCGTCGGTCCGATGCAGTATGCTTCATCCGCCAGCCGCACGTGCAGCGCGTCGCGGTCCGCCTCCGAATAGACGGCGACCGTGGCGATGCCGAGCTCGCGGCAGGCGCGGATGATCCGGACGGCGATCTCGCCGCGGTTCGCGATCAGGATTTTGTGAAAGTTCAATCGTTGTTACCCCTTTCGACGATGCGTGAGCCTCCGCCGGGATCAGTCCGGCTTCACGAGGAAAAGCGGCTGTCCGTACTCGACCAGTTGTCCGTTCTCGACGAGAATGTCGACGATCTCGCCCCGCACTTCGGCTTCGAGCGGATTCATCAGCTTCATCGCCTCGAGAATGCAGACGACGGTCTTCTCCGTGACGCGGTCGCCCACGTTGACGAACGGCGGCGCGTCCGGCGAAGGCGCGCGGTAGAACGTGCCGACCATCGGGGATACGATCTGGTGCAGATTGTCCGAACGGGCCGGAGCGGAAGCCGGTCCGGCGGGTGCGGCGGCTTCGGGAGCCGGAGCCTGGACGGGTGCCGCGGGCGCGGCCGGTATATGCGCGGGAACGGCTTGCGGCGCCGGAACATAGGCGACCTCGGATTTGCCCGGCTTGCGGATGACAAGGCGCGAGCCTTCGTTTTCGATCTCCAGTTCCTGCACCGAAGTCGAATCGACCAGCTTGATCAATTCTTTGATCTCACTGAGTTTGAACATTGGCGCGATTCACTCCTTAAGCGTCTGTGCGCGGCGGCGGAAGGCCCGTCCGCACGCCTGGTCCTTCACTGAACGTAAGTATTATAGCACAATCCTCCGGGAACTCGTACATCTTTTTCCTGCCCCGCGCGGACGCAAAAAAGCCGGAGCCCCGCTCCGGCCGCCGCCCGGCTGTCCGGATCATGCTCCGGACGGTCACGGCACGTATTGCACCGACACCCGGTCGGCCGACACGTCCATCGTCTTCATGACGAGATCGACGATCTCGACCGCGTCCGCGGTCTCCAGCTTTTCGCTCTGCACGACGACCTTGTACCGGTTGTTCTCCTCCGTCACGACGACGTTCGGGAAGCGCGCCTGAAGCTGCTCCTCGATGCCGGTCATTTTCTCCTCCTTGTCCTCCAGACGGCTGAGCTGCTCCATCGCCGCCGACGACTCGCCCGGATCCCGGCTCGTGTCCGCGATGATGCCGTACAGCCGCTCGGCCTCCTCGGCGAACTCCTCGGTGCGCGCGTACTGCAGCTTCGCGATGTAGTCGCCGCCCGACGAGCCGATGCCCTGGGCTTCGAGCTGGCGGAGCACTTTGGCTTCCTCCTCCGTCAGGCTCGAGCCGTCGGCCGCCCATTCGCCGCCCGGCCCGACCTCGTCGACGACGATGCCCGGTTCGTCTGCCGCCGCGTGCTCCGTCCCCTTCGGTCCCGTGTCGAGATCCTCCGTGAAAAGATAGTACGCCGACAGCACGACCATCAGGCTCAACATCGACACCAGCCAAATCGTCTGCCTTCTCGTGTTCATGATCGTTCTCCTCCCCCGTGAATGCTGACTACCGTCAACCCGACTTGCGCGGCACGACCGAGACCCGGCCGGCCGGCACGCCCGTGCCCTTCCGCACGGCGTCCAGAATGAGCTCGCGGACCGTCCGGTTCTCCGCGCCCTTCGCGACGACCAGGATGCCGCGGATTTTCGGCTGGATCCGCTTGACGACGACCGGCGTCTGCGCGCCCGACACCTCGTAGAGGACGACCTCGCCGTCCTGCGTGATCTGCGTGATGTGCCGGGTGCCGCCCTGCCCGTCCGTCTCGTCGGTCTGCTGCCGCGTCAGGCGGCCGTTCTTCTCGTAGACGATCTCCTCCGTCGATTCGACGGTGACGAGCACGTCGACCGTGCCGACGCCGACGATCTTCTCCAGCATCTCCTTGAGCCGCGCCTCGAGCGGCTGCTCGATCGCCTCGAACGGCGAAGCGCGCGCCGGCTCGCGGCTCGCGAACACTTCTTCGCCCTCCGGGGGCGGCGGGCCGGCCGCGCCTTCATCCGGCTCGACGCCGCGCATCGACAGGAACGAATTGACGAGCAGCAGCGCCGCGCCCAGACCGCCGATGAGCAGCAGCCAGCGCAGCGAGCGGACCCGCTTCTCCCCGTCCGGTCCGCTGCCGGCGATCCGTTCGAGCCCTTCCAGCCATTTCGCCACCCGGAATCCCTCCCGACAAGCTTCCTGCCGGCCGCCTCAAGCCGGCATCCACACCGTGATCCGTTCCGGCTCCACCCCCCAACCCTGGTGAACGACCGCCCTGATGACGGACGCGATGCCCTCGGGCGCCGCCCGGGGTCCGTCCGGCGCGCGCCCGTCTTCGCCGTCCTCCGGACCGGACGCCGGAATGGCGGCGGCGCCGACCATGACGCTGACGGCGTCCACGGGAGGCACGGGCTCGATCGGTCCGATCCGGATCCTGCCTCCGGTCCGCCCGCCGTCTTCCGCGTCCGGCCCGTCCCCGGGCGCCATTCCGGATGCCGCGCCCGCTTCGCCGGCGTCCCCGCCGGTCTCCAGCACGACGGCGACCGACGCGATCTCCGCGCCGTCCCGGCCGTCCGCGATTTCGACCCGGACTTCCCGCGCATCCGGTCCGTCCAGCCGGTTCACGGCCTCGCGGATCGATGTCTCGAGCGCCCGTGCCGCAAGTTCCCTCGCCTGCCGCTCCTGCCGCTCGCGCAGCGCTCCGGCTTCGCGCCGGATGTCATCCAGCCCCGGCATCCCCGCCGGCCGGTCCGCCCGCGCTTCCGGTCCGGCGAGCCCCAGGCCGAGCAGCCGCTCCGGATCTTCCTGAAACAGCCTGAGCAGCGGGCCGAGCATCGCCGTCAGAATGATGAGGCCGAGCGCGAGCCGCGTGTACCGCTCGTACGCCTTGCCGGGCACGAACAGATCGACGACCGCGGCGAGGAGAAGAACGGCGAGCACCTGCTTCAGCCACTCGCCCAGCCACGCCATCATCCGGCTTTCCTCCCTTCCCCGTGACCGGCGCCGCGGGCGGTCAGCGGATCATGAGCGCCGCGTTGCCGGCGGCCAGAATGATCGTGACGGCGAGGAAGAACATCATGCCGACCGCCGCCACGGCGGCGAACACGTGCACCATCGTCTTGCCGATCGTCTCGAGGCACGTGATGATCGGGCTGCCGCCGAGCGGCTGCAGCACGGCCGCCGACAGCCGGTAAATGACGGCGAGCGCGACGATCTTGACCGCCGGGAACAGGCTGAGAAATAACAGGATGACGACGCCCGCGATGCCGATCGCGTTCTTGACGATGACCGATGCGCCGATCACCGTGTCGGCCGCGTCGGAGAACATCCGGCCGACGACCGGCACGAAATTGCCGGTGACGAACTTGGCGGTGCGCAGCGCCACACCGTCCGTGACCGAACCGGTCGCGCCCTGCACCGTGATGACGCCGAGGAAGACGGTCAGCAGCACGCCGAGCGCGCCCGCTCCGATCGCGCGGAGCAGATCCGCGAGCTGCGTCGCCTTGAACCGGTCCGAAATGGAGCTCGCGATGTGCAGCACCGCCGAGAAAAACAGCAGCGGAAACACAACCGCGTGGACCAGCGTGCCGACCGCGTAGATCATGAACACGATCAGCGGATGCATGACCGTCACGGTGACGACGTTGCCCATCGACGCGAGCAGCGTGAGCAGCAGCGGCACCATCGCCATCATGAACTGGACCATGCCGCCGATCGCCTCCCTGGCATAGCCGAAGGCCGCGTTGAAGCTGTTCGCCGCCAGCACGAGCAGCACCATGCAGGCGACGGCGTAGGCGGCCTTGCTGACCGCGCCGCGCTCGAACGCGGATTGGACCGTCTCGAGAATCATGCAGAAAACGGTCAGCAGCACGATCGTGCCGATCAGCCGCCCGCTGTAGATCACCTCATGCAGCAGGTAGCGGACGATGCCGGCGAGCACGGCGCCGATGTCGAGCTTTCGGCCCCCCGGCTTGACGAGCTCCATGAAACCGGGCGGCTCGCGTTCGGGGAAAAAGCCGCCGTACTCGCGCATCAGCCTGTTCCAGTACGCTTCGATCGCGCGGGTGTCGATCGCCTCGAGCTGCTCCTCCGTCAACCGGCGCGCGAGTCCCCCGTCCGGCCGCTCCGCGTCCGCTTCGATGCCGTCCGGAGATGCTCCGGACCGGACCGCGGCCGCAAGCGCGATCCGGACGGCGCGGGACGAATCGGCGGTTCCGTCGGCGAATGCCGGCGCAAGGCCCGCAGGCGGCGCGATCCCGGCCATCCCGGCCGCCGCCGCGGCCGACGCGGCCGTCGCCGGACCCGCGCCGGCCGCCAGCAGCGCCACGGCCGCCAGCAGCGCCCGGATCACCGGCATCGCCCGCAGCAGGCGCAAGCGCAAGCGACTCACCCCCCTTCGGGCAGCATCCCGATGACCGTCTCGATGATGGCGCCGATGATGGGGATGGCCATGACGAGGATGAACACCTTGCCCGCGGTCTCGATTTTCGACGCCACGCTCTCCTGGCCCGCGTCCCGCACGATCTGCGCGCCGAACTCGGCGATGTAGGCGATGCCGATGATCTTTAGCACCGTCTCGAGCCAGATGCCCGGGATGCCCGAACGGTCGGCCAGCCGCTGGAGCATCGCGATCACCTCGCCGATTTTGTCCGCCAGCGCGAGAAACACGTACAGTCCGGTGAACGCCGCGAGGAGAAAGGCGAACAGCGGTTTCTGCTCCCGGATCACGAGAATGAGCACCGCCGCAACCAGACCGAGCCCGACGAGTTGGATGATGTCCACGCGCGTTCACCCGCTTGCGTCCGTCCTTGCCGGCCGCCGGTGTCACTGGAAGAGGAAGATCGCCTTGATCTCCCGGAACAGATCGTTCAGCAGCCGGACGACCATGAAAAGCACGACCACGAAACCGATCAACGTTACCCAATGCGCCATGTCTTCCTTGCCCATCTGCTTGAGCACCGTGTGGATCATCGCGATGATGATCCCGATGCCCGCGATCTGGAAAATGGCGCTGACGTCGATACTCATTGCCCGGCCTCCCGCTACAACATGAGAATGACGACAAGCAGCGCGGCCATGAAGCCAAGGCTCCTCCACATCTTGCCGTAGCGGGCCTGCTCGTCCCGCGCCCCGGCTTCTTCGGCCGCAAGCTGCGCGGACGCCAGCCGCAGATGGCGGATCTGGTCCTCCCGGTCGCTGATGCCGAGCGCGTCGCCGAGCCGGACGATCGCCGTCCGTTCCGGCTCGCGCATCGCCGTGCGGGACCAACTCTCGTCGACCGCCGCGCGCAGCGCCTCGCGGACGGCGGCGCCGCCCGCGCGCAGCCGCGCCGCGGTGCGGCGGAAGATCGCGGCGACCGGCTCCGCCGCGCCCGCGGCGGCCCGCTCGAGCGCATCGGGCAGCGGCGTGTGCCCGAAGCCGATTTCGGTCTCCAGCCGCTGCAGCACATGGAGCATCTGCCGGATTTGCGCCGTGCGCTCCGCGTACCGGGCGGCCTGGCGGAAGCCGATCAGCGTGCCGGACAGCAGCACGAGGATGGCGCCGGCCAGCTTCAGCATGCTCCCGCGCCCCCCGCCTGCCGGGTCGGCTCGCGCGCCGCCGGGGCTGGCCGGACGCGGAACAGGACTTCCGCGCCGATCCGGCGGAGCTCGACGACGGCGGCGAAGACGCCTTCGTCGATGAGCCGCCGGATCGCCGACCTGCCGCGCGCGTCCTCGAGGTCGCGGGCGTGCGCCGTCGCGATGACCGGCACTCCGGCATGCGCCGCCTCGCGGATCGCGTCGGCGTCCTCCGGCCGGCCGATCTCGTCGGCGGCCAGCAGCTCGGGCGACATCGAGCGGAGCAGCATCATCATCCCCTCCGCCTTCGGACAGGCGTCGAGCACATCGGTGCGCGGCCCGACGTCGAACACCGGCACGCCCCGGACGCACGCGGCGATCTCGGACCGCTCGTCGACGACGCCCACTTTGCGCCCCGGCCAGCCCCGGGCTTCCGGCATCGGCCAGTCGCCGTAGCTGACGGCGCGGATGATGTCGCGCAGCAGCGTCGTCTTCCCCTGCTGGGGCGGCGCGACGATCAGCGTCGACAGCAGGCTGCGGCCCGCGCGATCGGCGATGTGCGGCAGCAGCCGGCGGGCCGCGCCGCGGACGTCGCGCGCGATCCGGATGTTGAACGCGCCGATGTCGCGCAGCCCCCGCACGGCGCCGCCCTCGAGCACGGTCCGCCCCGCCAGGCCGATCCGGTGGCCGCCGGGCACCGTCACGTAACCGCGGCGCAGCTCCTCCTCCATCGCGTAGAGCGAATGGTCCGTGATCCGCTCGAGCAGGCGGGCGCACAGCTCCGCGTCCGGCCGCCATCCGTCCGCCGGGTCGGCGGAGAGCGCGCCGTCCGCTGTCACGAAGGCGAATCCTCCGGCATGGCAGACCTCGAGCGGCCTGTCCCGCCGGACGCGGATCTCTTCGAGCCTGTCCAGGACGTTGGCGGGCAGGGAACGAATCCGCGCCGCCAGTTCCGCCGGCAGCAGATTCAGCAAGCCTTCGAGCATCGTACTCCCCCCTCAAGGTCCGCTTGCCGCCGCGGTACTTGTCTCATCTATATGCCCGCGGTCTCGCGGAATATGCCAGGCAAGTCCGGACGCGTCGGACGAGGATGCTATTTTTTGAGAATGCCGATCAGCAAGCAGGTCACGCCCGCCGCGATCCAGGCAAGCTTCGCGGGCGACAGCCTGTCCGCCAGGCCGGCGAGCCCGACGCCGGTCGTCGTGAGCAGAATGAACGGTCCGACCAGCGCGAGCGACGAGTTGACGACAAGCGCCTTGTCGACCTGGTTGAGCCTGAGCATGACGAGCGCCGCCAGCATTTCGATGGCGCCCGACAGGAGCCGGAGCGACGCCATCGCGAGCACGATTTTGTTGAGCACGCGTACCACCTCCGCCCGGCCATGCCGTCCGGCGGCCGGTCGCTACACTCTATGCGGGCTCGTCCCGCCGCATGACGGGCACCCGCCCGGATGCGGGCGCATATATTGCTCGCGGAATGACGGAAAGCGAGGAGAAGACCATGAAGATCATGACCCCACGAGGGGCGTGGCCCCCGGCGCTGCGCGATCCGGCCGGCGAACGCGGCGGCTTGCGGACGGAAGGCGCGGCGCGCGCGGGCGGCAAAACGATGGTGATCGACCGGGGCGTCGGCTGGCACGCCTTCTGCGACCTGCTCGACACCGCCGGCGACTACATCGACATCATCAAGCTGGGGTTCGGCACGTCGGCGCTCTATCCGGAGGATCTGCTGCTCCGCAAGATCGCGGCCGCCCGCCGGCGCGGCATCGCCGTCATGCCCGGCGGCACGCTGCTCGAGGCGGCCGTCCGGCTGGGCGCCGTTCCCGGTTTCTTCGACGCGGTGTGCGCCCTCGGCTTCGACGCCGTCGAAGTGTCGGAAGGGACGATCGAGCTCGGGCGAAGAAGGCGGACGGCGCTTATCCGGGAGGCGCGCGCGCGGGGGCTGACCGTTTTCTCGGAGTACGGGAAAAAGGAGGCGGGATCGTCGGTCGATCCGTACGAACTGCTGGCGACGGCGGAGGCGGACTGGGAGGCGGGCGCCGCGCTGGTGACGATCGAAGCGCGGGAGTCCGGCACGGTCGGCATGTTCGGCGTCGACGGCCGGCCGGACCGGGCGCTCTTCGAGCGGATCGCGCGGCTGATTCCGGAGCTGCACCGGATCATGTGGGAAGCGCCGCGGAAGGAGCAGCAGGTGTTCCTGATCCGCGAGGCCGGGCCGAACGTCCATCTCGGCAACATCGCGCCGGGGGACGTGCTGACGCTGGAGGCGATGCGTCGGGGGCTGCGGAACGACACGTTCATGCTGCAGCGGGAGCCGGCGTTCGGCGATTATGTGATCTGAAGGTTCTCGGGCGCGTGCTTCTGCAACGAGGCATCCTCCTTGCAGCCGCGCCTCGTGGAGGGGGTGCACCTCCGGAAAAGGATGTCGCCCATGGCATGCCGCGGCGGGCCTGGACATACAATGGAGCGAAGCCGCCGCATGCGGCCCGCGGGCCGTTGTTCCGGCGCATTCCGGAAATCCCGCGGCTTCGGGAGAGAGCGCCCGTGACCGGAGAGATCATCCTCGTCGCCCTGATCATCGTCGGCATCGTCGGCCGAAGCCCGATCATTTCGACGGCCGCCTGCATGCTGCTCATCATCAAGCTCGTCCACCTGGACCGGTTCCTCCCGCTGCTCGAGCGGCGCGGGCTCGAGCTCGGCCTGCTGTGCCTGACCTTCAGCGTGCTCGTGCCGTTCGCGACGGGCCGCATACAATGGAAGGAAGTGCTCGCCGCCTTCTCGTCCTGGCCGGGGTGGCTCGCGCTGCTCGGCGGCGCCCTTGCCACCTGGGTGAACGGCAAGGGACTGGAGATGCTCCGGTTCGACCCGCAGCTCATCGTCGGCATGGTGATCGGCTCGATCCTCGGCATCGTCTTCCTGCGCGGCATCCCGGTCGGCCCGCTCATGGCGGCCGGGATCACCGTCATCCTGTACAAGCTGCTCACGTTCATCGCGGACCGGGTGGCATAAGGCGCGCGGGTCCGCGGACACACAAAAAAAACCGCCCGCTTCGGAAAGCGGACGGCAACGCGCGGGTCGCAGGCGATTCAGCGGCGCTCCTGGGGGCCGCCGACGAACGCCTGCTCGTTCGTGTCGAGGCCGTAGGCGGTGTGCAGCGCCCGGACGACGTCGTGCAGGGGCTCCGCGTCGATGACGCAGGACACCTTGATCTCGGACGTGCTCACCATCTTGATGTTGACGCCGAGGCTGCTGATCGTCTTGAACATTTGCGCGGCGACACCCGGATTGCTGACCATGCCGGCGCCGACGATCGACACCTTCACGAGGCCGCTCTCGCTCGTCGCTTCGCGGTACGGAACCGCGCTGCGTACCTGTTCGATGACGCGCATGGCCGCGTCGGCAACATCGCCGGAGACGGTGAACGAGAAATCGGCCTTGCCGTCCTGCACGCCGCTCTGTACGATAATGTCGACATCGATGCCGGCATCGGCGAGGGCGCCGAACACCTTCGCCAGCACGCCCGGCACGTCCTCCACGCCCATGATGCTGATGCGGGCCACGTTTTTGTCATAGGCGATGCCGCGGACGACAATGCCCTGTTCCATCGCTGCTTCCTCCTTCACTTGCGTACCTTCGCGGTCCGTGAAGCTCGAGCGGACGACGAGCGTCACGTTGTACTGCTTCGCATATTCGACGGCGCGCGGATGGAGCACCGCGGCGCCGAGATGGGCGAGCTCCAGCATTTCGTCGTAGGTGATGGCGTCCAGCTTGCGGGCGTTGCGCACGACCCGCGGATCGGTCGAATACACGCCGTCGACGTCCGTGTAGATCTCGCACAGATCGGCCTGCAGCGCAGCCGCCAGCGCGACGGCCGTCGTGTCCGAGCCGCCGCGGCCGAGCGTCGTGATCTCGCCCGCTTCCGTCACGCCCTGGAAGCCGGCCACGATGACGATGCGGCCTTCCTTCAGGCCGGCGTGGACCCGGTCCGGCGCAATGCCCGAAATCTTCGCGCGGCCGTGCACCGGCTCGGTCGTGATGCCGGCCTGCCAGCCGGTCAGCGACACCGCCTCGCCGCCCATCGCCTGGATCGTCATGGCGAGCAGCGCGATCGACACCTGCTCGCCGGTCGTCAGCAGCATATCCATCTCGCGCGCCGGCGGGTTCGGGTTGAGCTGCTTCGACAGGTCGATCAGATCGTCCGTCGTGTCCCCCATCGCCGACACGACGACGACGATGTCATGCCCTTCCCTCCGCCGCGCCAGGATGCGGCCGGCGACATGCTTCATCCGCTCCGGCGTGCCGACCGAGCTGCCGCCGAATTTCATTACGATCAACGACAATGCTGTCACACTCCCATTCCGAATCGATACACATGCGCATGCACAGATCAATATTATAGCATCATTGCGGATGTCCGGCATAGACATTTCTTGCGCGATACGCCCGCCGGCACGAGAAAGCCGCCCGGCGGTTCCGGACGGCCTGCGCCGCGCATCAGGCGCGGGAGATGTATTTGCCTTCGCGGGTGTCGATCAGGAGCACGTCGCCTTCGTTGATGAAGAGCGGCACCTGCACGTTCAGTCCGGTCTCGAGCTTCGCATTCTTCGTGGCGCCCGTCGCCGTGTTGCCGCGGATGCCGGGCTCCGTCTCGACGACCTTCAGCTCGACGCTGTTCGGCAGGTTGATGCCGATGATTTCGCCCTGATAGAACTGGATATTGACGTTCATGTTCTCTTTCAGGAAGTTGATCTCCCATTCGAGCTGCTTCTTGTCCAGCGAGAACTGGTCGAAGGTCTGGTTGTCCATGAACACATATTCATTGCCGGAGTTGTACAGATATTGCACCTCGCGGTTCTCGATCTGGGCCCGGTTCACGTTTTCGCCCGCGCGGAACGTTTTCTCGACGAGGTTGCCGTTGCGCAGATTCTTCAGCTTCGAACGGACGAACGCCGCGCCCTTGCCCGGTTTCACGTGCTGGAATTCGATGACGGAGAAGATTTCCCCGTCCACTTCGATCGTAAGACCGGTTCTGAAATCGTTGACTGAGATCACTGTTCTCTTCCTCCCTGCAAATTTGGGGCCGGCGCCGCCGGCCCGTCTTGCCTATAAGCCTATCCCGTCGCGAAGAACGCTTTCGGGGATGAGGTCAGGACGTGGATACCGGACTCCGTGACGACGACGTCGTCTTCGATCCGCACGCCGCCGAACCCCGGAATGTAGATGCCGGGTTCGACGGTCACGACCATGCCCGGCTCGAGCACCGTGTCGCTGCGCTGCGACAGCCTGGGCGCCTCGTGGATCTCCAGGCCGATGCCGTGGCCCGTGCCGTGGCCGAAAAACTCACCATAACCATACCTTGTGATGACATCCCGCGTCAAGGCGTCCGCCTCGCGCCCCGTCATGCCGGGCCGGATGTTCGCAAGGGCGTGCTCCTGCGCTTCGAGCACGATGCCGTAGATCTCCCGGTGGCGATCGGTCGCCTCGCCGACCACGATCGTGCGCGTCAGGTCGGAACAGTACCCCTGATACAGCGCGCCGAAATCGAAGGTCACGAACTCGCCGGACTGCAGCTTGCGCCCGCTCGCGACGCCGTGCGGCATCGCCGAACGCTCGCCGGAGGCCACGATCGTGTCGAACGACGGACCGGAAGCGCCGTTCTTGCGCATGAACGACTCCAGCTCGGCGGCGAGATCGAGCTCCGTCACGCCCGGCCGGACGAAGTGGAGGATGTGCGCGTAGGCCGCGTCCGCAAGCCTCGCCGCTTCCCGGATGACGGCGATCTCCTCCTCATCCTTCTTCGCCCGGAGCTTCTCGGGAAGATCGCCCGCGGGCACCAGCTCCACCGGCGCGAGCGCTTTCGACCAGGACGACCAGTCGGCATACGACACGTGCCGCTCCTCGAAGCCGAGCCGGGTCACGCCCGCTTCGGCGAGCAGCGCCTTCACGGTATCCATCATGTCCGGCGCATGCTCGACGACCTGATAATCGACGGCCTGCGCGGGCGCCTGCGTCATATAGCGGAAATCCGTCAGCAGATATTGCCCGCGGGGCGTGAACAGCAGCGCGCCCGCGGTGCCCGTGAAGCCGCTCAGGTATCGCCGGTTGCAGCCGGAAGCGACGAGCATCGCCTCGAGCCCGGCCGCCTCGAGCCCGGCGCGCAGCGCCTCGATTCGGCTCTTCGTGCCCATCCGCTTCACGCTCCTCCGCCGGCCGCGCCGGCCCGCGCCTCGATCTCCCGCACGAGCGCCTTGAGCCCCAGCTCGTAGCCGAGCGCGCCGAAGCCGGCGATCTGGCCGACGGCGACCGGCGCGATGACCGACACATGCCGGAACGGCTCGCGCTTGTGGATGTTCGACAGGTGCACCTCGACCACCGGCAGCGCGACGGCGGAGAGCGCGTCGCGCAGCGCGTAGCTGTAATGCGTCAGCGCGCCGGGATTGATCAGGATGCCGTCCACCCGTCCGAACGACTCGTGGATGCGGTCGATCAGGGCGCCTTCGTGATTCGACTGGAAACATTCGATTTCAACCCCGAGTCCGGCCGCCGCCTCGCGCAGCGAAGCTTCGATCGACTCGAGCGTGGCCGTTCCGTACACGCCGGGTTCCCTGACGCCGAGCATGTTCAGGTTCGGCCCGTTCAGCACCAGCACTTTGGGCATGTCGCACCTCTCGCATACCAGCCTGAGCAAAGATCCTAGACATTTTATCACAATTCGGGCGATTTTGAGAAGCGGTCCGCCGCCGGTGCGGGACCGGACGCGCGCGAAGGCCCGGGCGATCCGCCCGGGCCTTCAGGCTTTCGCTTTGAGTCCGATGCATATCCGGGCTGTCCCGCCCGCTCCGTTGCCGCTTCTCATCCCGCCGTCTGCGGCTCGCCGTGCGCCGCGTCGTGATATTCGAAGGCGATCGTGTAGCCGATGAACAGTCCCCACAGCATGTGAATGCTCCATTCCGTCCAGATCGTGTTCCAGCCGATCCGGGTCAGCGGCTCCGTCAACCCGAAGATCGGACCGGCCGCAGCGAAGACAGCCGCCCACCAGGCCGTGCCGTAGACGATGCCCGCCCACGGCCCGCGGAACCGGACGAGCGCCGCACGGTACAGCAGCGCCGCGACAATCGAGAACAGGATGAACGACGCGATGCCCGCCGCGTGCCCGACCGGCGAGATCAGGAAATCCCGCCGGAAGAACGGCTCGATCCAGTACCCCGCGTGCACGGAGGTGAATTGGAGCAGCTCGCACAGCCAGTGGATGAGCCCCCAGATGACGCCGGCCCAGAAGCCGGTGGCGGCCGCGTGCGCCCACGGGTTCGTTCCGCCTTCCCGCCTGCGGCTCCGCGCCTTGTGCCAGATGCCGGACATGCGCCTCAAGCCTCCTTTGCCGCTGATGCGTTTTTGCCGTGAAACGTCACGGATAGTATGCGTTGCCGGAACTTCCGCCATTCGCCGCCCGCCCCGTATGGAGCCGTTGGCAATCGACGTCCGAATCAAGTACAATGAAACTGCATGCCATTTCTCGAGTTGGCGTCAGGAAAGGTGGAACGCGCTTTGCCACAAGAGAGACCCGCCCTGTACGGCGGACAGGCCGTGATCGAAGGCGTCATGTTCTCCGGGAAGCACGTGAATGTGACGGCGGTCCGCCGCAAAAACGACGAAATCGTATTCTACGAAATGCCGAAGACGACGAAACCCTGGGTGAAGGCGCTGCTCAAGATTCCGTTCATCCGCGGCATCGTCGGGCTCATCGATTCCAGCGCCAAGGGCTCGCAGCATCTCAACTTCTCGATCGAGCAGTACGCGGAGGACGAGATCGGCGAAGAAGGCAAGGACGGCGCGGACGCGAACGGAAAGGAGAAGAAGGACGGCGGCTCGATGTGGAGTCTGTCGATGATTTTCGGCGTCGCGGTCGCGGGCGTCATTTCGTTTGCGCTCGGCAAGCTGGTCTTCACCGTCGTGCCCGCCGCCGTCGAAGAGCTGCTGTTCGGCCGATCGTTCGACAACATGGTGCTGCACAACCTGATCGAAGGTCTGATCAAGATCCTCTTCCTGCTCGGCTACCTGTACGCGATCTCGTTCACGCCGATCATCAAGCGGCTGTTCCAGTATCACGGCGCCGAGCACAAGGTGATCAGTTGCTACGAGGCCGGCGAGGAGCTCACCGTGCAGAACGTGCAGAAATACACGCGCCTCCATTACCGGTGCGGCAGCAGCTTCATCGTGCTGTCGGTCATCGTCGGCGTCATCCTCTACTCGATGCCGATCTTCGAATGGAACAGCATTTGGGAGCGGATCTATATCCGCATCCTGCTCCTGCCCGTCGTGCTCGGCGTCTCGTACGAGGTGCTGCGGCTGACGAACGCGGTGCGCGACATTCCGGTGCTCCGGTACCTCGGCTATCCGGGGCTGTGGCTGCAGCTCCTGACGACGAAGGAGCCGACGGACGATCAGGTTGCGGTCTCGATCGCGTCGTTCAACCGGATGCGCGAGCTGGACGCCCGCTTCTCGGAGCGGACCGGACAGGCCGCCGCCAGCGCCGCCAACGCTTGAACGCAAGTGATGAAGGGGGAACGCCCATGCGCGGAAAAATCATCCCGCCGGCCGCCATCCTGCTGACGCTGGCCGCGATCGGCGTCGTGGCGGCGTTGCTGAGGAATCCGATCGATCTCATCATCCCCGCCGTCGTGTTCGGCATCGTGTTCCTGCTCTACAAGTTTCCGCCCGGCCGCGTCCGACAGCGGAATTTCCGGGCGCCGAAGCCGTCCGCGCGCGACCGGCGGAAGACCGGAACCGGCTCCGGTCCGGGATCCCGGCGCAAGCCGCTGCCGTTCCGGGTGATCGAAGGCGGGCGGGACGACGACGACGAGAACCGGCCGAAATACCACTGAACGCGAAGAAGACCCGCTGACGGCAAGATGTCAGCGGGTCGTTTGCGTTTCGGTCCGGTCATTCGCTTTCCAGTTCTCGGCGCAGGGCCGTCAGCTCCTCTAGCCGCTTCGGGTCGCGCCGGAAATATTCGACGAGTGCCTCGATGCAGGCGATCGAATCCCGGCTCAGATGGTGTTCGATGCCTTCGACGTCCCGGTAGATGTTCTCCTCCCGGACGCCGATCAGCTCCAGAAACTGTTCGAGCAGCTTGTGGCGGTCGACGAGACGCTTGCCGATCCGCTTGCCTTTGGCCGTCAGGACGAGACCGCGGTATTTCTCGTACACCAGGTATTCGTCCTTGTCGAGTTTCTGGATCATCTTCGTGACCGACGACGGATGGACGTCCAGGCCCTCCGCGATATCGGATACGCGGGCGTAGCCCTTCTCGTCGATCAGCCGGTAGATCCGCTCCAGATAATCTTCCATGCTCGGCGTGGCCATCGGCAACCTCCTTGAATCCCCGCCCGCGCCCGCGCGCGGCAGCCGCTGCGGTACTGGACGAGTAAACATTGTACCATATCGGGGCGGGATGCGCCAGCTTCCGTCACGCCCGCTGCCGTCCGGATCAGAAATACGACTTGAGCCAGTCCGGCGTGATGCTGTTCAGGTAAATGGTGATGCGCGTCATCTGGTCCGTGAACAGCATGATGCCGAGCACGACGAGCAGCACGCCGCCGGTCTTCATCACCGCGTTCGAATAGCGGAGGAGCGCCCGCGCCGAACCGAGGAAGAACGCGAGGATGAAGAACGGGATCGCGAAGCCGACCGCGTAGGCCGTCGTCATGGAGAACCAGGATCCCGGCGACGTGGCCTGCAGCCCGAGGATCGCCGTCAGGATCGGCCCGATGCACGGCGACCAGCCGGCGGAGAAGCCGATGCCGAAGACGAACGACCCGAGATAGCCGGCATTCTTCCCGCCGAGACCCGCGAGATTGAGCTTGCGCTCCTTCAGGAGAAACTTCGGCTGGAAGACGCCGGCCAGAAACAGCCCCATCAGGATGACGAGCAGCGCCGCTAGCTGGCGGATGAGCTGCTGGTAGTCGCGGAAGAAGTCGGCGAAGGCGTTGACGCCGTAGCCGAGCGTGTAGAACAGCAGCGAGAAGCCGAGCAGGAAGAACAGCGTGTGGGCCGCCATCCGGACCCGCATCTGGCGCGGCTTGCCGCCCTCCTTCAGGTCGCTGACCGATATGCCGGTGATGTAGGACAGGTAGGACGGATACAGCGGCAGGCAGCAAGGTGAAACGAACGACGCGAAACCGGCGCCGAGCGCGATCCAGATGTTCAGGTCCATGGCGGTTTGGGCCTCCTTCGCTTGGGATTACAGGCCGGGCCTTCGCCGGATGGCGAGCTGCGCCAGCAGGACGGCGATCAGCAGCAGGACGACCGTTCCGCCGGGCGCCAGGTTCCAGAAGCCGGCGGCCAGCAGTCCGGCGAGCACCGCCGCCTCGGCGATGCCGACCGCGAGCAGCACCGACTGGCGAAAGCTGCGCGCGGCGAGCAGGCCGCACGCGGCGGGAATCGTCAGCAGCGCGGAGACGAGCAGCGCGCCGACGATCTTGATCGAAACGCTGATCACGAGGGCGGTCAGGACGCTCATGAACAGGTTCAGCATCCGGGTCGGCAGCCCGCCGACCGCCGCCGCGTCCTCGTCGAACGACATCAGGAACCATTCTTTGTACTGCAGGAACACCGCCGCGATCACGACGGCCGTCACGGCGCCGATCCAGACCAGATCGGCGTTGTCCAGCGTATAGATGCTGCCGAACAGGTAGCTGGTGATGTTCACGCCGAAGCCCCGGTCCAGCGAGAACAGGAGCGATGCGAGCGCGATGCCGCCCGCCATCATGATCGCGATCGACAGCTCGGCGTACGTCTTGTACGCCCTGCGCAGCCGCTCGATCGCGAGCGTCGCGAGCAGCGCCGCGGCCATGCCGCCCGCCGCGGGCGAGCCGAGGCCGAGCAGGTACCCGGCCGCCACGCCGGCCACCGAGACGTGCGACAGCGTGTCGCCGATCATCGAAAGCCGGCGCAGCACGAGGAACAGCCCGAGCAGCGGCCCGGCGGCCGCAATCAGCGCGCCGCCGATCAGCGCGCGCTGGAAGAAATCCATCGTCAGCAGGTCCACGTATTGGCGCCTTCCTTCCCCGTGCCGGACCGGTCAGCGGACGAGCGCCGGCTCTTCCGCGGCCCGCCGGAATTCGCGCAGGCTGTGGGCCAGATCCGTCCCGGCGCAATCCTGCAGATCGTGCGAATGGCGGACGTAGAATTTGAACCTGCCCGCTTCCGCGGCGGGCGCGTCGTCCAGATAGGAGCCCAGCCGCTCCCGGTCGTGCGACACCATCAGGAATGTCATATTGTGATGCCGATGCATGTGCTTGATCATGTGGTAGAAGCTGTCCTGCGTCTCCGCGTCGATGCCGACCGTCGGTTCGTCGAGGATGAGCAGCTCCGGGCTGTTCACCAGCGCGCGCGCGAGGAACACGCGCTGCTGCTGCCCGCCGGAGAGCATGCCGATCCGCTTGCCGGCCAGGTCCTCGATGCCGAGGGCGAGCATCGCGTCCTCCGCCTTCCGGTGGTCTTCCTTCGTCAGGCGGCGGAACAGCCTGCCGCGATTGAACAGTCCGGACAGCACGACTTCACGCACCGTCGCGGGAAACAGCGGATTGAACGCGTTCTTCTGCGGCACGTAGCCGATCCGCTCCCGCTGCCGGAAACGGCGGGCGGGCTCGCCGAACAGCCGGACTTCGCCGCCGTCCGGCTCGAGCAGCCCGACGATCAGCTTGAGCAGCGTCGTCTTGCCGGCGCCGTTCGGCCCCGCGAGCAGCGCGAAGTCCCGCTCCCGCACGGCGAAGCTCAAATGTTCGATGATCGGACGCCGTTCATAGGCGAACGAGACGTCCGACAGTTCGATGACCGGTTGATGGCAGCCGGCGTCCGGGATCCGTCCGGTCGTCACGGCGCGTCACCTTCTTTCCGCGTGCGCGGCCGGCCCGGGCGGGCCGGCCGCTTCAAGTCTCATTGTAAAGCCTTCTTCAGATTTTGCAAATTCATTTCCATAATCGTCACATAATCGTCACCTTTTGCTTCCTGCTCCGGCGTGAGCCCTTCGACGGGATTCAGCACGAGCGTCTCCGCCCCGGCCTCGTTCGCCAGCGTCCGCGCCAGCCGGTCCGAGACGAGCTCCTCGAAGAAAATGTACCGGATGCCGTTCTCCCGCACGAACTCGACGATCCGCTTCAGATCCTGCGCCTTCGGCTCCGCTTCCGGCGTGAGGCCCATGACGGCGATCTGGTTCAGCCCGTAATCGCGGCACAGGTAGGCGAACGCCCGGTGGGATACGACGATGTCGCGCCGGGGCAGGCCGGAAAGTTCCCGCTCGTACGCCTCGTCGAGCGCCCGCAGGCGCCCGGCCAGCGCTTCGTGGTTCGCTTCGTAGGCCGCCGCGTTCGCCGGATCCGCCTCGATCAGCGCGTCGCGCACGTTCTCCGCCATCCGGAGCATCGATTTCGGGCTGACCCAGATATGCGGATCGAAGCCCTCTTCATGTCCGTGGCCATCGTGTTCATGTCCGTGCTCATCCGCATCGGCTTCTTCATCGATCGGGATGAGTGCGATGCCCCTGCCCGCCTCCACGACGCGCACGCCGCTGTCCGCTTCGATCCCTTCGAGCAGTTCATCCGTCCAGCCCTCGAACCCCGCGCCGCTGTGCAGAAACAGATCGGCCTGCGAGATGCGGGCCAGATCGCGGCTCTTGGGCGTCCAGTCGTGCGGCTCCACGCCGGTCGGCACGAGATTCGAGACGTTCACCCGTTCCCCGCCGATTTCGGATGCGAGGAAAAAGAGCGGGTAGAAACTCGCCACGACGCCGGGTTTGCCGGCATCCGCCGCGCCGCCTCCGCGTTCCGCCGTTCCGGCGCCGCCTTCCGCTTCGCCGCCGCACCCGGCAAGCAGCAACAGAATTGACGCCAGCACGGCCGCCTTCGACGGGCGCCGCATGCGCGCCAACACGCGCATTCCGGAAAGATTCACTCGGTCTTCCACTCCTGTTCTGTTTTTTAATCGTAATCGTTACTATTACGATTTGAGTATAGACGCCCTCCGGCCCGCTGTCAACAACAGACAGGCAGGCTTCGTCCCGCCGCCCGGAGCGCGGCCGGATGCCAGCCTGCCTGCTTCACGCGTTCGTTTTTTTATTTCACGATGGCGCCGTTCGGCATTTCCGGCGGCGCTTCGACGACCCTGACGAGATCGCCTTCGGACGCGGCGAGGATCATGCCCTGCGACAGTTCGCCGCGCAGCTTCGCGGGCTTCAGGTTCGCGACGAGGATGAGCTTGCGGCCGACGAGCTCTTCCGGCTTGTAATGCTTCGCGATGCCGGAGACGACCTGCCGCCGCTCATATCCGAGATCGAGCTGCAGCTTGAGCAGCCGGTCGGCGCCCTTCACCGGCTCGGCGGCGACGACCTGCGCCACGCGCAGCTCCACCTTCGCGAAGTCGTCAATCGCGATCTCCGGCTTGCCGGCCGGAGCCTGCCCTTCGCCTTCGCCGCCCGCCTTCGCGCCGCCGTTCGCCGCCTCGCCCTTCGCGGCCGCCTCTTCGGCCTGCACCGCCTGGGCCGCCGGCGCCGCCTTGCCGGTGATCGCGGCGGCGATGTATTGCACCTCGGCCTCGACGTCGAGGCGCGGGAACAACGGATCGCCCTTGACGACGCGCGTGCCCGCGGGCAGCGTGCCGAACTTGCGCACCGTCTCCCACTCGGTCAGCGGACCCGGTCCGATGCCGAGCTGCCGCCACATTTCCTTCGGCGCCCGGGTCAGGAACGGCTGGATCAGGATCGAGATGATGCGCAGCGACTCGGCCAGATGGTACAGGACCGACTTCAGCTCCGCCGCCTTCGCCTCGTCCTTCGCAAGCAGCCACGGCTGCGTTTCGTCGATATACTTGTTCGTGCGGCCGACGAACTGCCAGATCGCCGCAAGCGCGACGGAGAACTCCATCTTCTCCATCGCCGCTTCCATCGCCTCGACCGCCTCCTGCGCGGCCGCCTCGAGCGAAGCGTCAAATGCCGTCACGCGGCCCTCGTACGCCGGCACGACGCCTTCCGTATATTTCTCCATCATCGCGACGGTGCGGTTCAGCAGGTTGCCGAGGTCGTTCGCAAGGTCGAAGTTCATCCGCTCGACGAAGCTCTCGGGCGTGAACACGCCGTCCGAGCCGAAGGGCGTGTCCCGCAGCAGCCAGTAGCGCAGCGGATCGAGGCCGTAGCGGTCGACCAGCACGACGGGGTCGATGACGTTGCCCTTCGACTTCGACATCTTGCCTTCCTTCGTCTGGAACCAGCCGTGGCCGAACACCTTTTTCGGCAGCGGCAGGCCGAGCGCGAGCAGCATGATCGGCCAGTAGATCGTGTGGAAGCGGACGATCTCCTTGCCGACGAGATGGACGTCCGCCGGCCAGAACGTCTTGAACCGCGAATCGTCGTCCGACTCGTAGCCGAGCGCGGTGATGTAGTTCGACAGCGCGTCGATCCAGACGTAGATGACGTGCTTCGGATCGCCCGGCACCTTGATGCCCCAGTCGAACGTCGTCCGGGAGACGGCGAGATCCTCGAGCCCCGGCTTGATGAAGTTGTTGATCATCTCGTTGCGGCGCGACTCCGGCTGGATGAAGTCGGGGTTCTCGTCGTAGTACTGCAGCAGGCGGTCGACGTATTTTCCGAGCCGGAAGAAATAGCACTCCTCCTTGAGCAGCTCGACCGGCCGCCCGCAGTCCGGACAGTTGCCGCTTGCGAGCTGCCGCTCGAGGAAGAACGACTCGCACGGCGTGCAGTACCAGCCTTCGTACTCGCCCTTGTAGATGTCCCCCTGCTCGACGAGCCGGGCGAAAATCTTCTCGACGACCCGCTTGTGCCGGTCTTCGGTCGTGCGGATGAAGTCGTCGTACGAAATGTCCAGCTTCTTCCACAATTCCTGGATGCCGGCCACGATGCCGTCGACGAACGGCTTCGGCTCCATGCCGCGCTCCCGCGCGCGGCCCTCGATCTTCTGCCCGTGCTCGTCCGTCCCCGTCAGGAAGTGGACGCGGTAGCCGCGCAGCCGCTTGTACCGCGCCATCGCGTCGCCCGCCACGGTCGTGTACGCGTGGCCGATGTGCAGCTTGTCGCTCGGGTAGTAGATCGGCGTCGTGATGTAGAACGTTTTGTCCGCATTCGCCATTGCAGATTCCCTCCCGCTGTTTTCTGCATGCAAAAAAGCCCCCGTCCGCCATGGGACGAGAGCCTTGCGCTCACGTGGTACCACCCATTTTCCTACCGGTCCGCCGGTGAAGCGAATCCGGAAGCTTGATTGCGCCTGCATGCCGCAGACTGATCCCTTAACGCGGGACACGTCCGCCCCTTGCGGCCGGGACCGGCTTCCATCGCCCGGACGCGCTCGAAGCGGAATCCTCCGGGACCATCTTCCGGAGCCCGCACCATGCCGGTTCGCAGCCCTCCCGGCTCTCTGGAATGGGCGGAATCTCCGTACTCATCCCTTCATCGGTTGCGATATGGAACGATTGTCCATTATCCTAACGGATCGCGCCCGCCGTTGTCAAGCCGGCGGCTTCCTGGGCGGCGGAACCGGGTCGAAGCCGCCCGGATGGAACGGATGACAGCGCAGGATGCGCCGGATCGCGAGCCAGCTTCCGTACAGCGCGCCGTGCGTCTCGATCGCCTCGAGCGCGTACTGCGAGCAGGTCGGATGGAAGCGGCAGGTCGGCGGCTTGAGCGGCGAGATGAACCGCCGGTAGAACAGGATGCCCGCCTTCAGCAGCGCGCGCATGTCCGCCCCTCCCCGCCGTCAGCGGCCGTCTGCGGCCGTCTGGCGGTCACCCGCGCAGGCGCCGCAGTAGCCGAACACTTCGAACTTGTGCTTCACGATGACGAAGTCGTCGGGAACGCTGGTGGCGTCCATCGGGCAATGGGTCAGCGGATACGTCTTGCCGCAGTCCAGGCAGATCAGGTGATGATGGTGGTCATGCCCGCTGCAGTGCAGCTTGAACTTGACGCCGTCCTCGAATACGACCTGCTCGAGCACGCCCAGCTCGTCGAGCAGCCGCAGATTGCGGTAGACGGTGTCGAAGGACAGGCCCGGATAGAAGCGCCCCAGATGGTCGTAGACGTCCTTGGGAGACAGATAGCCGTCCGTGTCGGCGAACAGCTTCGCCAGCGTCCGCCGCTGGTCCGTGATGCGGAGTCCCCGGCTCGCCATCTTCCGAATGATGTCATCCGTATCCAATGGTCCGACCTCCGGAAGGTTACTTCCCTTCCATCATGCCCGAAAACGTCCGCGGCGTCAAACCCGGGGCCTAGCTCCGGAGTTCGGGCAGCGGCTCGAACAGGAGCGCGATCGGCAGATTGCTGCCGGACGCCGGCGTGAACACGATCTCGACCGTCTCGGGGCGGTTGCCGGTCCGGTAGAGCACGCATGCTTCCTCCTGGTTCTTCAGGATGCTGCCCTTCGTCACCTCGACGACCCGGCCGTTCACGACGAACGCCCCCGTGTAGTGGCCGCCCCGCGCGTTGAGCGAAATGAGCGTGCGCGGCGCGACTTCGAGCTTCAGCCGGTAGAGCACGCCGTAGTTCCCGAGGTTGAGCTCGTTCAGCCCCGTGCCGTCGTCGATGCCCCACAGGTACGGGTCGTATTTTCCGTCGCCGAACATGATCCGCTGCTTCGTCCGCCCGAGCGTCTCGTCGATCGTGACGGTGCGGTCGGTGTAGTCGAACGTGCCGCGCACATGCACGCCGTCGCGCGGCAGCATCGGCAGCGTCTCGAGCGCCTCCAGCGGGTCGACGCCCTGCGGCACGATCACGACGCGGTAGCGGACATAGTCGCTCGCCGTGATGTCGGCGTAGGCGGAGAACGTCTGGCCCGGCTTGATCGGCACGGCGGAGAGCTGATCGGCGAACAGCACGGCCGACTCCTTCGGGCGCAGGCGAACCTCGCCGACCTGCGCTCCGCGGTTCACCGCGTCCAGATAGCGGAGCGTCGACATTTTGCCCGCGTTCACCGTCGTCGGGTCCGGACCGCCGACGCCGTGGGCGCCGAGCGTGATGTCGACGGGCGTGCCGTTGAAGTTCGTGGCGACCAGATACAGGTTCACGTTGTACGGCAGCGCGCTCTGGTTGTAGATCAGGAACCGCGTATGGCCGGTTTCGTTCGTGTCGTAGGCGACGCCGGTCGCCTTCAGCACCTCGGGACTGTTGCTTCGGATCAGCCGCACGTTCTCCCGCCTGAACGTGAACTCCACGGGCTTGTAGTCGAGCACCGCGGCGCCCGAGACGGCGTATTTGCCTCCGATCCCGGTGAACAGCCGGTCGTATTCCGCCTTCGTGTACAGCACCTCGTCCGTGACCGTGATCGTCTTTGTCACGCGGCTGACGAGTCCGTGCTTGTCCTCGACCTCCAGCTCGACGGTCTTCTCGCCCGGCTCGAAGAACACCGTTTCGTTGCCGGACCAGGTGCGGCGCACGATCGCGTCTTCGTCGTCCGTGCTGTAGTCGCGGTACACGATGTTTTCGCCGATCCGGTAGCTCTTCTTGTCGGTCTCGAAATCCGCGACCGGCGGCAGGTTCGGCGGCAGGACGCTGACGGCGACCGAGTACGGCTCGCTCCAGTTGCCGGCCTCGTCCATCACCCGGCGCGAGACGATGTACAGCCCGGCCTCGGGGAAAATGTCGTACCGCCCCTCCCAGACTTCGTCCACGATGGCCAGTCCGGCCGGATGGCCCGCCTTGTCCCTGTATTCGACCAGCGTCTGCCCGGCGTGGATTTCTTCGGGTCCGACTTCGAATTCCGCGGTGGGAACGGCGACGCTCCAGGCGAGGGTAATCTGCCTGCCGGACACGTCGATGCGGCTGTCCGTCAGGTTCGCCCACATCCGGAGCGGCACCATCATGTAGCCGTTCTGCGCGTACACCGGGCCGGGGCCCTTGACAACGGACCCGTTCACCTTGATGAACGGGCTGTCGGCCTTGAACCGGAGTTCCCGCGTCGCCGACTTCGCCACCGCTTCCTTCGTCTTCACGTCGAAATGCAGGGTGAAGCCGTAAACGGCGGCGATGCCGTTGAGCGGAATGTACGCCGAGCCGTCCTTGTAGGTGACCGGCTGGGCGGCCCGGATCTCCGCGCCGTTGAACAGCATGACGTCGCTGTCCTTGGCCAGGATGAGCTCGTTAAGGCCGCCGGCTGACGGCGTTTCGGCGCGGGCGGTCAGCGATGGAACGATCAAAGCGCCAACAACAATCAGGAGTATTGCGATATGGCGTGGGATGAATTTCATGGTTCCGCTCCTTCACTAGCCGGCATTATCGAATGGTGCGGCATCATGTGTTTAGACGCGAAGCCCTGCGGTTTGGTTGCACCGCCGGAGCGAATTTGGGACTTTCGTCGCTGCTCAAGATGAAAGCCCCCGCCGTCCGGAGCCAAGACTCCGGGCTGACGGGGGCGGCATGCCGCATGGCGCGCGGCCGCGTTCAGACATACCAGCGGTCCAGAATCACGAAGAAAATCGCCGCGCTGACCACGGCGCCTCCGAACGAGATCCATCCCGCGCGGAAGCGCTGCTGGAACATGCGGAGAATGCCGAGGCTGAGCAGCGAGAAGATGAGCAGGATGAATACGGCGCCGAGGATGAACAGGTCGGCGGAAATGTTGGACAGATCGGTGACGGTCACAGGCGAACACTCCCGACAATGTGCTAACGAAATTATAGCGGATACCGCCGGGGTTCCGCTACCGGACAGCCCATCCGAATTGTATCCAATGTGTGACAATTCTATGCGGCATCGGGCGGCGCGGGGCGGTTCCGGGTTCGCCGGCCGTCGGGCGGATTCATCCGGGGACCGTCCGCCCGGATGGGCGTTCGCGCAAATCCCCGCGATGCCGGTCAAACGTCCATAAGGCGCGCGGCTCCGGGGCATAGACTGCAACTGTGATCGCGCATCACACCAAAAGAACGACATGGAGGGACGGATTCATGGGTTACGCAGGCGGTTTCGGCGGTTACGGCGGTTGCTTCAGGACGAGCACGGCGGCCATTCTGGTGCTCTACATCCTGCTGGTCATCGTGCTGCGCTCCGGCTGGTTCTGATCGCCCGGCACGATGCGCGGGCCGCGCGGCGGCGACTTCCGCCGTGCGGCCCGCGTCTGCTTGGGGCGCGGGAGGCGCGCTACAGCGCCGCGTCGATCAGCCTGAGCAGCGCGAAGACCAACGCGGCGGCGGCCATGAGCGCGATGTCCCGACCCGTGAGCCGGATCGGCAGCGCCCGTTCGGCCGGCAGAACGCCGCTGCCGAATCCGCGCAGCGTCAGCGCCGCGGACAGGCGGTCGGCCGTCTGCAGCATCGCGAGCAGGAACGGCACGAGCGCGGCAGGCATCGCACGCAGCGGCACGCGGCCGGGCGGCACCGGATGCTTGCCGCGGGAGACGGCGATCCGCGCGAACCGGCTCCACTCCGCCGCCATGAGCGGAATGAAGCGGAACAGGAGCGACACCGACAGCCCGACGGTCCGGACGGTCCGCGAAGGCAGCCGCAGCAGGGCGAGTGCCCGCTCGACGGCCTGCTGCAGCCGGTAGGGCGTGATCAGCGCGAGCAGCGGCATGCCGAGCATCATGACCGCGAGCAGGCGCAGCATCAGCCACAGCGTCTGCTGCGCGGCGGCGGCGTCCCATGCGAAAGCGGGCGCGAACCTGGCGCCGGCGAAGGCCGCCAGCGCCGCGGCGAACGCGAGATACCCGGCGATGATGCCGCGGTACGGGCGCAGGAGCCGGCGCACGGGCGCGAGCAGCGCCGCGGCGGCGGCCAGGCCGGCCGCCGTGGCCGCCGGCCCGTCCAGCGCGAGGACGCCCGAAGCTGCCAGCAAGTACGCCGCCCACAGCGCGCGCGGATCGCGCCCGGCGAGCAGCCGCTCCACGGAGCGGGCCGGATTCCGGGGCTCGCCGGAATCCGGCGGCGGCGACGGCGGAGCCGCCCTGTCGGCCGCATCACCGGCCGGCGCCGGACCGTCGGGCATCGCCGGCGAACCGGCCGGTTCCGCCAATGCGGCCGCGGCGGCCGCGCCGCGCGCCATGACGGCCGCCCGCACGGCCGCGGCCGTCCGCAGCGCCTGCGGCAGCGCCCCGGGCGGCATGACGCTGCCGCCCTCGAGCACGGCCCGCGCCCAGGCCGCCGCCGGCGCCGCTTCGCGCACTTCGCCGCCGGCGACGACGACGACATCGTCGATCAGCGGCCACAGCGCGTCCAGATCGTGCGTCGCGATGACGGCGCCGCCGCCCGCCGCGCGGTGGGCCGCCAGCCGGGCGCGCAGCATGGCCGCGCCTTCGGCGTCAAGCCCGGCCGTCGGCTCGTCCAGCAGCAACCACGGCGCGCCCGCCGCCGCAAGACAAGCCCAGGCCAGGCGGCGCTGCTCGCCGCCGCTCAGCGTCCACGGCATCCGGTCCAGCACGGCCCGGTCCAGCCCGGACGCTGCCACCGCCGATTCCGCCCGCGCCATCCGCACTTCCGCCGGCACCGCGTACGGCCGCATCGCGCGGAGCAGCTCGGCGCGCGCCGTGTCGGCGAACCACGCCGACTCCGAACGCTGCATCGCGAAGCCGAACTTAAGCAGCCGGTCGCGCCGCGGCCGCCGCCCGTGCCAGACCGGCACGCCGCCGAGCGTCACCAGGCCCGCGTCCGGGCGGCGCAGCCCGGCCATCGTCTCGAGCAGCGTCGTCTTCCCCGCACCGTTCGGCCCGACGACGGCGGCGATCCGCCCGGCGCGGAAGACGGCCGAGACGTTCCGCAGCACGGCCGCGCCGCCTTCGCCGCGCACCGTCAGGCCGTCGATCCGCCAATCTTCCGCCGGCCCGGCAGGCCCGTCCCGGTCCGCCGCCGCGCTTCCCCGCTCCGCAGCGGCCATGCCGGTTCCATCCGGCTCCGCAAGCGCCCGCTCCGCCTCATCCGGCCATTTCCCGCCGATCGCCGCCAGCGCCCGCGCCAACTCCTCCGGCGCAAGCGGCAGCGGATTGAACGGCGCGCCGCGCCGCCGCAGCGCCAGCGCCGTCCGGACGGCCTGCGGCGCCGCGCAGCCGATCCGCTCGCACGGGCTCATCCCGCCGTCCGCAGGCGAGAAGAACGCCTCCGCCGATCCGTCGAAGACGATGCGACCGTCCAGCAGCCCGACGACCCGGTCCCCGCGGGCGATATCCTCCGCCGAATGGGAGATCCAGACGACCGCCGTCCCCGCTTCCCGCAGCCGGCGCGCGCCCTCCAACACCTGCGCCCGTCCGTCGCCGTCCAGCATCGACGCCGCCTCGTCGAACACGAGGAGCGGCGCGCCGGACGCGAGGCATCCCGCCGCGGCGAGCATTTGCTTCTGCCCGCCGGACAACCGCTCGACCGGCAGATCCCGGCGCTCCCACAGGCGGCACAGCCGGAGCAGCCGCTCGATCTCCGACCGCGCCCGCTCTCCGCCGATCCCCCGCGCCTCGCAGGCGAGCGCCAGATCCTCCCACGGCGTCGAGCCGGCGATCGCCGCGTCCGGGTCCTGCGCCACATACGGCAGCGGCCGGTCTCCGGCGAACCCCCGCCGGATCGTGCCGGTCACCCGTGCGCTTCCGCCGCCCGCCGTCCACGGGAGTCCGACGATCAGCTTCGCCAGCGTGCTCTTCCCGCTGCCGTTCGGCCCGGCGACATGCAACCATTCGCCGGGCGCGATCTCGAGCCGGTCGACGGCAAGAAGCGTATGGCCGCCATCCGTCCGCACATGCACGCGATCCATGCAAAAACGTTCCGCACGCGTCATTTTTTTCCCAAACCCCTGTACCGGATGCTTCATCCGTGCTATAATGCGAAATGGTTAACCGAACAACCACAATTAGGTTAACAATCAAGGAGCGAAATTGCAATCATGAATCTTCCGATTCGAAGCATCGTCTTCACGGCGCTGTTCGCCGCCATGTTCGTCGTCATGAGCATGATCAAGATCGAGCTGCCCTTCACGCCCGTGCCGATCACGCTCCAGAACCTCGCGGTCATGCTGGCCGGCGCGTTCCTCGGAGCGCGGGGCGGCTTCCTGTCCATCGGCCTCGTCATCGCGCTGACCGCGCTCGGCCTGCCGCTGCTGCACGGCCAGGGCGGACTCGCCTACGTGCTCGGCCCGACCGGCGGCTTCCTGATCGCGTTCCCGTTCTGCGCCGCCGCGGTCGGCTGGTGCGCCGGGCGGGCGATCGAGAGCAGGCTGATCCGCAAGAACCGCGTTCTGGCCACACTCGCGCTGTTCTTTGTTTTCCTCGTCTGCGGCTCGCTGCTGTCCTATCTTGTCGGCGTGCCGTGGCTTGCGCGCGTGGCGAATCTGTCCTTCGCCGGCGCGCTGGCCGCCGGGTTCTCGCCGTTCATCGTCGGCGACATCCTGAAGTCCGTCGTCGCCGCGGCTGCAGTCACGGCGCTTGCACCCTACGTCAATGCGATGCGGAACGAGGCGCAAAGGACCGGCGCCGAGACGAATGCCGGCAAAAGCCGCGCCGGCTGAACGATCCGGCGTCCCGGAAACAAAAACATCCACACCTCCGTCCGTCCACGATCGATCCGGACGGAGGTGTGGATCAGGATCATCCCTCGATCAGGCCCTGCTCGACGAGAAATTCCCTCGCCACGTTTTCCTCTTTCAATCCTTCGGCGTCAACTTTGGCGTTCAGCCGCTGCATCGTCTCGTCGTCCAATTTGCCCGCCAGCCGGTTGAGCAGTTCTTCGAGACCCGGATACCGTTCAAGCGCGTCCTGCCGGACCAGCGGCGCCCCGTGGTACGGCGGGAAGAACGATTTGTCGTCCTTCAGGATCTTCAGTTGATGCACGACGAGCATGCCGTCGGTCGCGAATGCGTTGATGACGTCAACCTTGCCTTCCCCGATGGAAGGATAGCGCAATCCGGCATCCATGCCCTTCTCGTCCGCGAACGTCATGCCGTAGACTTCCTTCAACCCCGGCAGACCGTCCGGCCGGTCCAGAAACTCGAACTCGCAGCCGATCACCAAGCGGTCCGAAACTTCCGCCAGATCGCTGTACGTTTCAAGGCCGAGCTCGTCCGCCAGTTCCTGTTTGACCGCCAGCGTATACGTATTATTAAAGCCCCAGGGCTCCAGAAACTTCAGGTTGTCCTGTTCCACCAGTTCCTGCGCCCTCGCGAGCGTTTCTTCCGCGTTCCCGGTTTCTTCCTGATAATAATTGGCCACAATCGTGCCGCTGTAATCGATATACATCTGAATATCACCGTTCAGCAAGGCTTGCCATGCGACATTGGAACCGCCGAGATTGACTTTTCGTTCCACCCGGATGTCCGTGTTTTCTTCGATCAGGATCGCCATCATGTGAGCCAGAAGAATGTTTTCGGTAAAGTTTTTCGAACCAACCGTCAGTTTGCCTGCTGTTTCGCCTCCGCCGTTGCGTTCTCCTCCGCTTCCGCAACCTCCGAGCACCAGGACCAGCACCAACGCAAGAGCAGACAGCGACTTGACAGCTTTCATTCATCACGACTCCTTTCCCGTCATTTCGGTCATCTTTTCAGGCCTTTCGGTGTGACCAACCGTTGCAGTCTTCCCAACACGAAATCGAGCAGCAACGCCAACAGCGCCGCGGGAACCGCGCCGATCAACACCAGCGCGTCCATGCTGCGGGATATGCCCAAAAAAATAAATTCGCCCAGACCGCCCGCCCCGATGAATGCCGCCAGGGTGGCGGTGCCGACATTGATGACCGTCGACGTCCGGATGCCGGCCATCATGACCGGGAAGGCGAGCGGCAACTGAATCCGGAACAGAATTTGCGTTTCCGTCATGCCCATCCCGGACGCAGCCTCGATGACTGACTGGTCCACGCTCACGATGCCGGCATGCGTATTCCGGATGATCGGAAGCAGCGAATACAAGAAAAGCGCGATGATCGATGGCACTTCGCCGATTCCGAAGAATGGGATCATGAAACCGAGCAGCGCGAGACTCGGTATGGTCTGCAGCGTGCCGGCCGTTCCGATGACCGGACCTTCCAGTCTCCTGTACCGGCTGACGGCGACGCCCAGCGCGACGCCGATGACGACCGCAATGCCCATGGAGACGGTGACCAGCTTGATATGCTGCAGGACGGCCATTCCCAGTTCCGCGTATCGAATCTCCAGTTGCTGCACAATTTGTTCCCATAACGATCGTCTGCTCATGAGCCCACCCCGGCTTCCTCGTCCTTCCACCGGCCGGCAAGCACGGAGATGAGCGAACCTTTGGTCACGACGCCCGACAATTTGCCGTGGCCGTCGACGATCGGAATGATTCCGAAGCGGGATTCCGATATTTTGACCAGCGCGTCCCTGGCCGTCGCTTCAAGGGGAAGGATCGGATCGGCCGGATGCATGATTTCGCCGACGGTCTGAATGCGGGCGGCATCCCCCTGCAGGTCATACGCGCTGACGATTCCGAGCAGTCTGCCCTGATCATCAACGCACAGCAGCGTATCTGTGCGCCGTTGCCGCATGTGGGAGATCGCGCGTTCGGGGGATCGATGGGGGGAAATGACAGCCGGATCGGAACGCATCACTTCGGTGACGGGGAGCAACTCCGGATTTTGGAATATTCGATTTTTTCCGATAAATTGCTCCACAAATCCGTGCACCGGGTTCGTGAGCAGCCGTTCAGGCGTATCCAGTTGCAGCAGTTCACCGTCTTTGAGAATGGCGATGCGATCGCCCATGCGGATCGCCTCGTCCATGTCGTGGGTGACGAAGATGACCGTCTTTCGGAATTCCTTTTGCAACCGCAAGAACTCGTCTTGCAGTTGTTCGCGCGTGATCGGGTCCAACGCGCCGAACGGTTCGTCCATCAGGATCAGTTCAGGATCCGCGGCCATCGCCCTTGCGACGCCGACCCGTTGCTGCTGTCCGCCCGACAGCTCCTTCGGATAGCGCCGCGCGTATACGCGTGGATCAAGCCCGACCAGATGGAGCAATTCCTCTACGCGGCGACGGATCCTGCCCCGGTCCCAACCTTTCAAGGCGGGGACGAGCGCAATGTTCTCCTCGATCGTATAATGGGGAAACAGTCCGATCTGCTGGATCACATATCCGATATTTCGCCTGAGTTCCACAACATTCTGTCTGGAGATGTCTTTGCCGTCTACCGTTATGGTTCCTTCCGTATGCGGAATCAACCGGTTGACCATTTTCAGGGTGGTCGTTTTCCCGCAGCCGCTCGGTCCGATCAGGACAAGGAACTCGCCCCGTCGGACCCGGAAACTGAGCGATTTCACGGATTGGAAACCGTTCCTGTAGATCTTGCTGACGTTGTCGAATACAACCATGGGCACCCTCCTTTCGATTGCTGCCGTTCATCTCCCTCCGTCTTGCACATCATCCTCCCCCTCCGGCGCTTGCGGCGCGGACGGACCGGTGCCTTTCAAGTTTAGGCAACCGTCCGGCTGACTGTCAAAAGAGCTGAGCCCGGGAATTCCGGGTCATCGCGGCCTCACCCGACATACGGGACAACAGGCGGACGTATGCTCAACTATCCTCCCGAATCCTTCCCTATCATGACTGATATGGTTTTGTAAGCGTTTTCTTATTGATGATTGCAAAAGCTTCCGCAGGCGAACTACGGGTTCGCCGGACGGAAGCCTTGTCGCATGCGTATTCGGCTTTGCGATGGTCAGCCGCCTTGGTCCGCCGGCGCTTCCGGCGCGGCGGCGCCTTCGACATCGAGCTTTTTCGCAACGGTGTCGCGGATCACCGACACGACGAGCTGCAACAGATAGTTGATGTCCGACTGGCTCTGCTGAAAGTCGGCGACGATCGGCATCCGGTCCAGTTCGCCCTGCAGCGCTTCGATCTCCGCCTCGATCTTCTTCACCATGGCCGGATTCTGGAACCTCTCGAACGCGACGATCTCCTTCTGCTTCTTCTTGATCTGTGCGATGATCGACTGCACCTTCTCGTTCGCCTTGATCTGCGCTTCGGCCCTGCGGTAATGCTGCACTTCGTCCGAGGTGAAGATCATCTCGGCCAGTTCCTTCGCCTTCGCCATGATGTCGGCGCGAATGACGAGATCCCGCGAATCGAACTTCGGAATGCCGCACCCGCCCCCGTGATCGTGATCGTGATCGTGGTCGTAACCTTGGACGCGCGCGGCGTCAGCCGTATGTTCGGCCATTCCTGCATCTCTCCTTGCCGCGGTCAGCCGCCGGTCAGGAGACCGCTCCGGTCTCCTGCCGCACGGGTTCCGCCTTGATATACCACGTCTGCGGATCCGTGACCCGCACGTGCGCGAACGAACCGATCCATTCCGCCGGCCCCTCGAAATGAACCAGCTTGTTCGTCCGCGTCCGTCCGGACAACACGTTCGGATTGTTCTTGCTCCTGCCCTCGACCAGCACCTCGACGACCTGCCCGCGCAGCTTCTCGTTCGCGCGCTTGCTCAGCTCGGCGACGAGCTCGTTCAGCCGGAGCAGCCGCTCCTTCTTCACGTCCATCGGCACGTTGTCCTCCATCTCGGCGGCCGGCGTGCCGGCGCGCGGCGAATAGATGAACGTGAAGGCCGAATCGAAGCCGACTTCGCGGACGAGCGACAGCGTCTCTTCGAACTGCTCCTCCGTCTCGCCCGGGAAGCCGACGATGATATCCGTCGTCAGCACGACGTCCGGAATCGCGGCCCTGATCTTGCGCACGAGCTCCAAATATTGCTCGCGCGTGTACTTGCGGCCCATCCGCTTCAGAATCTCCGTGCTGCCGGACTGCACCGGCAGATGGATGTGCTCGACGAGATTGCCGCGGCGGCTCAGCACCTCGATCAGCTTGTCGTCGAAATCGCGCGGATGGCTCGTCGTGAACCGGATGCGCGGGATGTCGATTTTCGACAGGTCCGCCATCAGGTCGGCGAACCGGTAGTCGCGGTCCGTGAAATCCTTGCCGTATGCGTTGACGTTCTGGCCGAGCAGCGTGATCTCCCGGTATCCCTGCCGCGCCAGCTCGCGCACCTCCGCGATGACGTCCTCGGGCAGCCGGCTGCGCTCCTTGCCGCGCGTGTACGGCACGATGCAGTACGTGCAGAACTTGTCGCAGCCGTACATGATGTTCACCCATGCGCGCATGCCCTCGCGCTTCTTCGGCAGGTTCTCGATGATGTCGCCTTCCTTCGACCACACCTCGATGACCATTTCCTTGCCGAAGTACGCGTCCCGAAGCAGAATCGGAAGGCGGTGGATGTTGTGGGTGCCGAAAACGAGATCGACGTACGCATGCTTCTGCAGGATGCGCCCGACGACCGACTCCTCCTGCGACATGCAGCCGCAGACGCCGAGGATCAGTTCCGGCTTCTCGAGCTTCAGCGACTTCAGGTGGCCGAGCTCGCCGAACACCCGGTCCTCCGCGTTCTCCCGCACGGCGCACGTGTTGAGCAGGATGACGTCGGCCTCGCGGCGATCCTCCGTACATTCGAAGCCCATCTGCTCGAACAGACCCTTCATCACTTCGGTGTCGTGCTCGTTCATCTGGCAGCCGTAAGTCTGGATGAGATATTTTTTCCCCTTGCCGAACGAACGGAGCTCCTCCGGCACCGCCTGCTCGTAGAGCACCTTGACCTCTTCCTTGCCGCGCTGGCGCTCCTGGCGGTAGTTCGGTTCGGACATGATGAAGATTTCGCGCCCGCCGATCCGGATCCGCTTGCCGCGTTCGTCTTCGGAGATTACAGCGTCCGAGAAATCAAAGTAGCGGCTGTAGTCCTTCGTCTCGCTCGCCACGAACCATCGCCTCGCTTCCATAATCCCGCCTATTATAGCACGAAAAGAAGCCGGCGCGCTACCGGAAGGCTGCGGCAGCCGGGATCGTGACGCGCTTTCCGCCCCGGCGAATCCGTCAATCGAGAATTTCGCCGAGATCGCCGGTCTGAACGCCCGCCGCGTTCGCCTCGTCCGTGTCGATGTGCATGTCCAGCGCGAAGCTGTCCGAGACGCGCGCGATCACGTTCTCGAAAACAAGCCCGCGCTCGCCGCCGACCCTCACCCGGAGCCGCTGCTTGTCCGTGATGCCCCACTTCGCCGCCTCCGACGTGTGGAAATGGATGTGGCGCGCCGCGATGATGACGCCCTCGTCGACCGTCACCTGCCCCTTGGGGCCCACGATCGTGATGCCGGGCGAGCCCGCGATGTCGCCCGATTCGCGCACCGGGGGATTGAGTCCGAGCGCGAACGCGTCCGTGCGCGAGATCTCGAGCTGCGTCTTCGGGCGGGCGGGCCCGAGGATGCGCACCTTCGGGAAGCGGCCCTTCGGCCCGATCACCTCGACCGTCTCGTTCGCCGCGTACTGGCCGGGCTGGCTGAGCGGCTTCATGACCGTCAGCTCCGCCCCCTCGCCGAACAGGGCGGCGATGTGCTCCTTCGAAAGATGGATATGGCGAGCCGACACGCCGATCGGCACCTGTTTCATGGGAATGTCTCCTTTCGCGGTTGTGCTTTTCCTTCCATTCTACTGTAACCCGGGTCCGGAAGCGAATCCTGTGATCCGCGTCACGCCCGGCCGGACAAAAAAAGAGCACGCGGCCATCAGCATGACCGCATGCTCCCGGATGCCGGATCAATAAAACTCCGCAACCAGCTCTTCGAATTGATCGGGGCTCAGGCGCAGATCCTGCCGATACAGCCCTTCTTCCCGGAAGCCCGGAATCAGATCCTCGTACGGCTTGCGCGTCGGGTCGCGATAGATCAGGCCGGTCAACAGACCGCTTGTCTCCATGATCTTGTTCATCGCGGCGACACGGTTCGTCGGATCGTAGTCCGGGAATTGCTCGAGGTTGACGATGTTCTCCTTGAACCAATCGTACGTGTTCACCTTGTTGAACGTGACGCACGGGCTGAACACGTTGATCAGCGCGAAGCCCTTGTGCTTGATGCCCTCTTCGATCAGCGTCGTGAGCTGCTTCAGGTCGCTGGAGAACGACTGGGCGACGAAGGTCGCGCCGGCCGCCATCGCGATCTCAAGCGGCGACAGCGGGGATTCGATCGAACCCTGCGGCGTCGACTTCGTCTTGAAGCCGGCAGCGCTGCGCGGCGACGTCTGCCCCTTGGTCAGACCGTAGATTTGGTTGTCCATGACGATGTACGTGATGTCCAGGTTGCGGCGGATCGCATGGACGGTATGCGCCGTGCCGATGGCGAAGCCGTCGCCGTCGCCGCCCGACGCGATGACCGTCAGCTCGCGGTTCGCCAGCTTGACGCCCTGGGCGATCGGCAGCGCGCGGCCGTGAATGCCGTGGAAGCCGTACGCGTTGATGTACCCGGAGATCCGGCCCGAGCAGCCGATCCCGGAGATGATCGCCACCTGCTCCGGTTCAAGCCCGACGTTCGCGCATGCGCGCTGGATTGCGGCCTGGACCGAGAAATCGCCGCAGCCGGGGCACCAGTTCGGCTTGACGTTGTTGCGGAAATCCTTGAATGTCGCCATCGGTCATTTCATCTCCTTGCAGGCTTTGTACACTTCGGCGGGCAGGAACGGCGTGCCGTCGTACTTCAGCACGTTCCGGATCTTGTCGGCGCCGCCGACATGCAGCTTGATTTGGTTCGCAAGCTGCGCGGTCGCGTTGTTCTCGATGACAATGACCGTCTTGGCCGCCTCGACGTAGGGCCGCAGCTCGTCGGCCGGGAACGGCGCGATCTGCCGGATGGTGATGTGGTTTGACGTGACGCCTTCGCCGGCGAGGCGTTCGCGCGCCTCGTCGATCGTGCCGCCGGTCGAGCCCATGCCGACGATGAGCAGATCCGGATTTGCATGCGGCGCGTCGACGCGGATGGCGTCGCGGATGCGCAGGCCCTTCAGCTTGCCGAGCCGTTTGTCCATCATCTTGCGGCGGTTCACCGCGTTCTCGTTCGGACGGCCTTCCTCGTCGTGCTCAACGCCCGTCACATGGTGCAGACCGCCCTTCTCGCCGGGCAGGACGCGCGGCGAAATGCCGTCTTCCGTGAACGCGTAGCGCTTGAACAGCTTGTTCTCCTCGAGCGGCGGCACGTTCGACACGAGCTTGCCGCGCCGGATCTCGACCGCGTTGTAGTCGAGCGGCTCGCAGGATTGCTTGCCGAGCGACAGTTGCAGGTCCGTCATGACGATGACCGGCACCTGGTATTCCTCGGCGACATTGAACGCCTCGATCATGTCATAGAAGCAGTCCTCGATCGTGGCGGGCGCGATGACGACCTTCGGAATTTCGCCGTGCGTGCCGTACACCATCGCGTTCAGGTCCGACTGCTCCTGCTTCGTCGGCAGACCGGTCGACGGACCGCCGCGCTGCGTATCGACGATGACGAGCGGCGTCTCGGTCATGCCCGCGAGGCCGATCGCCTCCATCATGAGCGACAGGCCCGGGCCGGCCGATGCGGTCATCGTCCGCACGCCGGCGTAATTCGCGCCGATCGCCATCGTGACGGCGGCGATTTCGTCCTCGGTCTGCACGACCGTGCCGCCGAACTTCGGCAGTTTCTTGATCAGATATTCCATGATCTCGGAAGCCGGTGTGATCGGATAGGCGGACATGAGACGGCAACCCGCGGCGATGGCGCCGAGGCCGATCGCTTCGTTGCCGATGATGAACATCTTCTTCTTGCCGTCCGCGGGCTCCAGCCGGAACTCCTCCAGCGGGCCGCCGGCCTGTTCGAGAATGAACGCCGCGCCGCGGCGGACCGCTTCGATGTTCTTCTCCACGATGGCCGGGCCCTTCCGGCCGAACTCTTCCTCCACCGCCTTGTTGAACACGTCGAGCGGCAGCCCGAGCAGCGCCCAGGATGCGCCGGATGCGACCATGTTCTTCATGAGCGAGGTTCCGAGCTCCTCGGCGATGGCCGTGATCGGCACGGCGAACAGCCGCGCGTCAATGCCTTCCGGAACTTTCGGATCGAACTTGGCGTCCGCCACGATGACGCCGCCCTTGCGCAGTTCCCGCGCGTTCAGATCGATCGTCTCCTGATCGAAGGCGACAAGGATGTCGAGATCGTCCGAGATCGCCCGCTTCGGCGTCGTGCTGATCCGGATCTTGTTGTTCGTGTGGCCGCCCTTGATCCGGGACGAGAAGTGCCGATAGCCGTAGAGGTAATACCCGAGACGGTTCAGCGCGGTCGAGAAGATCCGGTCCGTGCTTTCCACGCCTTCCCCTTGTTGTCCTCCGATCTTCCAAGACAATTGACTGATCAAAATGTCCATCTCCTCAATAGATCATTCGCACTCATTCGACATTGTCGACGCGGAGATCAAAATTTTTAATCTCTGCGATCATATAAATTTTATGTCTGCACGTTCACATTTGCAAGCCATTTCATGCGGATATCGCATAGCTCTTTTCGAACGAATCCATATCGTTCCGAGATCGAATCCCGGGGCCGATTCAGGCGGACGGGAGCTGATTCGACAGAAATCGGAAAGCGTTTGCGTACGCGATCTTCTCCGCCAGTTCCCCGCCGTATCGCGCGGCCAGCCTTTCCAGCAGATCCGCCGTATCGCGGGGGCCGCTCAAGCCGCGGATGTGCCGGTCGATCCCGTCGTAGTCGGATCCGAGCGCAAGATGATCCTCTCCGCCGAGCTCCAGCACGCGCTCGATATGCGGGATCAGATCTTCCGGCGCGACTTCTTCCCCTTCCTTGACGAACCAGGGGACGAACGTCAGGCCGATCAGTCCGCCCGTTTCGACGACCGCCCGGATCTGATCGTCACGCAAATTCCGGGGATGATCGCAGACCGACCGCGCGTTGGAATGGGAGGCGACGACCGGTCTGGAACTTTCCTCCAGCACATCGTGAAAGGCGCGCTCGGACAAATGCGACACGTCCACTATTATGCCCAGCTCGTTGCAAGCTTTAACCAGTTCGCGCCCGGCCTGCGTCAGACCGCCGCCCCGCGGCTCCATGGCGCCGTCGGCAGCCCAGTTCGCGTCGTTCCACGTCGGGCCGAGCATGCGCAGCCCCAGGCGGTGCAGCAGGCGGAGCGCGGCGAAGCTGCCCTCGAGGCCTTCCGCGCCTTCCAGCGCCAGCAGCGCCCCCGGCCTCCCGGGACCGCAGGTGGCCAGATCCTCCCGCGTGCGGACGAACGTCATGTGCGGCAAGGACAGGACCTGCCGGTGGAACGCGTCGACCGCCGCGGCGACCGACAGAAACGTCTGCGGCATGCGCTTCGGCAAATACACGGCGAACGTCTGCAGGACGGCGCCCGATCCGACCAGACCTTCATGCGTGACGTCGAGGGCTTCCGCGCCCGGCCCTTCGAAGGCGGACGCTTCCCCCGTCAGCAGTTTCGCCAGCACGTCGCAATGCAAGTCAACGAACGCTCTCATGTTTCCCGACGCTCCTTTTCATGAATCTCGCAGCCCGAAAGGCAGCAAAAAAACCCGTTTACGGGACGTAAACAGGTCTGCATGGAATTCCAATCTCGTTCCTTCGGATGTCCCCGTTGCCGCGCAACGGATGAAGGCAAGCCTCTGTGTCTGTCTGATCCCGCGACTGATTCAGCGAGGCTCGACGATCAGCTTGATGGCCGTACGGTCTTCACCGTCGATGACGATGTCGGTGAAGGCCGGAATGCAGATCAGATCCACCCCGCTTGGCGCAACGAATCCCCGGGCGATGGCCACGGCCTTGATCGCCTGGTTCAGCGCGCCAGCCCCGATTGCCTGCAACTCCGCGCATCCGCGTTCGCGCAACACGCCCGCCAATGCGCCTGCGACGGAATTTGGATTGGACTTTGCTGAAACTTTTAATACCTCCATGTCAAGTACCTCCTCGGGAATGATGGATGGAATCCACTAATCATCTTATTCGAGAAGGGACCAAAAATTCCTGCTCTTGTACACATACTTTGCGAAATGTTCCGAATTGCGTGACAATTTTTCGGCGGAACGGGACGGCACAAGGCCGTCTTTTTTTATTGCTTCAGCAGCCAATCGTCCTCTGTCAGCCGAATTTTCGCGATCGATTTTGCCCTGCCGGTCGCGTCATCGAGATCCGCGATCACGGCATGGAACTGCCAGGAACCTTCGTCAACCGTAAAGCGGGAGGGCAACTGGGTCAGAAAACGGTGCATGACGGAGGAACGTTCCATCCCGAGGATGCCGTCCCGCGAGCCAACCATGCCGACGTCCGTGATGTAGGCCGTACCGCCGGGCAGGATCCGGTCGTCGTTCGTCTGCACATGCGTATGGGTGCCGACGACGACCGACGCCTTTCCGTCCAGATGCCATCCCATCGCGATCTTCTCCGACGTCGCCTCCGCGTGGAAATCGACCAGGACGCAGGGCGTCTGCGCCTTCAGTTGCGCGACCAGCTCATCTGCCGCCCGGAACGGGCAATCCAGGGGCGGCAGAAACGTGCGGCCCTGGAGGTTGACGATGCCGAGCGACTTGCCGTTCGCCTTCACGACCGTCGTCCCCCTGCCCGGCGTTCCCGGCGGAAAATTCGCCGGCCGCACGATCCGCGGCTCGCCGTCGATCCAATCGAAGATGTCCTTGTTGTCCCACGTATGGTTGCCCATTGTGATCGCGTGCACGCCGAGCTCGAAAAATTCCCGCGCGATCGCCGCCGTGATGCCCCGGCCGTGCGCCGCGTTCTCACCGTTTGCGACGATCAGATGCGGACGATATTTGCTCTCCAGCGACGGCAACACCTGCCTCAGGGCGGCGCGGCCCGTGCTCCCGACGATGTCGCCGATGAAGAGTACGATCATGCATGTCCCTCCCTGCAAGAAGAAACGGCTGGCGCATACCAGCCGCTCTCCCTCGAGCCCCTGACGCGGGCTCATTTCGCGTATTCCACCGCGCGCGTCTCGCGGATGACCGTGACTTTGATATGTCCCGGATAATCGAGTTCCGCCTCGATCTTCTTCGTGATCTCGCGCGCCAACCGGAACGCCTCGAGGTCGTCGATCTTGTCCGGCTGCACCATGACGCGCACTTCGCGTCCGGCCTGGATGGCGTACGATTTCTCGACGCCTTCGAACGATTCCGTAATCTGCTCGAGCTTCTCGAGCCGCTTGATGTACGTCTCGAGCGTCTCGCGGCGGGCGCCGGGACGGGCCGCGGACAGGGCGTCCGCCGCTCCGACCAGCATCGCGATGACGGACGTCGCTTCCGTATCGCCGTGGTGCGATGCCACACTGTTGATGACGACAGGGTGTTCCTTGTACTTCTTCGTCAGCTCGACGCCGATCTCGACATGAGAACCTTCCACTTCGTGGTCCAGCGCTTTGCCGATGTCGTGCAAGAGACCCGCCCGCCGCGCCAGCATGACGTCTTCGCCGAGTTCGGCGGCCATCAGGCCGGCCAGGTAGGCCACTTCGATCGAATGTTTGAGCACGTTCTGGCCGTAGCTCGTGCGGTAGCGCAACCGGCCGAGAATCTTGATCAGATCCGGATGCAGACCGTGCACGCCGACTTCGAACGTTGCCTGCTCGCCGTATTCGCGGATCCGCTCGTCGATCTCCTTGCGGGATTTCTCGACCATCTCCTCGATCCGCGCCGGATGGATGCGGCCGTCCGCCACCAGCTTCTCCAGCGCGGTGCGCGCGATCTCGCGGCGGATCGGATCGAACCCCGACAGGATGACCGCCTCCGGCGTGTCGTCGATGATGAGATCGATGCCGGTAAGCGTCTCCAACGCCCGGATGTTGCGGCCTTCGCGGCCGATGATGCGGCCCTTCATCTCCTCGTTCGGCAGCGCGACGACCGAAACCGTCGTCTCGGCGACGTGATCGGCCGCGCATCGCTGAATCGCGAGCGAGATGATGTTCCGCGCCTTCTTGTCCGCTTCTTCCTTGGCCTGCTGCTCGATATCCTTGATCATCTGGGCCGTCTCGTGACGGATTTCCTGCTCGACATTCGACAGAATAATCTGTCTGGCTTCTTCGGAAGTCAGGTTGGAGATGCGCTCCAATTCCTGAACTTGCTGGCGATATATGGCCTCAATTCTCTCTTGCGTTTCCTCGATCCGCTTCTCTTTGTTGGCTACTTGCTCTTCCTTTCGCTCCAGGGCTTCCAGCTTGCGGTCCAGCGACTCTTCCTTCTGTTGCAGACGCCGTTCCATGCGCTGCAATTCATTCCGGCGTTCGCGCGTTTCCCGTTCCGCTTCGGCTCGGAGTTTGTGTACTTCGTCTTTCGCCTCGAGGATGGTCTCCTTTTTCAGCGCGTCGGCTTCCTTGCGGGCATTCTCCAGAATCTGCTCGGCTGCCTTCTCCGCGCTCGAAATTTTCGCTTCGGCGATCGATTTCCGTACCCAGTAGCCAATGCCAAAACATGCTGCGCCAACAACGAGAACGATCGGGAGCCAGATTTCGAGATGCTGCATCCTCTCACCTCCCCGTTCTCACCAAAGCCGAAGCCATGGATCGTATTCGTTTTTCAGCCGGTGTTCCACCGTTTTCCTCGGGTTCATGTCGAAAAAGATCGGTTCGAATCAATTTCTGGAAGAAAAATCGATTCAAAAAGAAGGAATACAGAATCATTTTATCTTTTGTGAAAATCAATTGTCAAGGAGCCGCCCCCTCGCCCTCAATCGTCGAACAGGCCGGCCTCCTCCGCTTCCGACGCCGCGTCGCCGGCAACGGCGCGCACGGCTTCGCGCACGATGCCGGCAGCATATCCCCGCCGATACAGAAATTGCGCGAGCTTGCGCACGCGGTCGCGCTTCTCCCCGCGGAGCGAAGGCCATTTCTTCCGCGCGGCTTCAACGGCCGCGCGCCGCTCCGTCTCCGGATCGATCACGCGGATCGCCTCGTCCGCGTCGCTCCGGCTGACCCCGCGCCTGAGCAGCTCGCTGCGGATCAAATTTCTTCCTTTATAATAGCCTTCCGCCCGCGCGCGCGCGAATTCCCGCGCGTACCGTCCGTCATCGAGCCAGCCCTCGCGCGCGAGCCGATCCAGCGCCGGCCGGGCGACCCGCTCGGCGAATCCCTTGCGCCTCAGGAGCGCCTCCAGCTCCTTGCGGGTGCGCCCACCCCGGCCGAGGCTGGCCATCGCGGCCCGATAGGCTTCGTCCTCGTCCGCTTCGCGCGCGATCTCCGCGATCCGGTTCTCGTCCAGTTCCGTTCCCTTGAGCAGCCGGTGGCGGACCAGCAGATCCTCGCGCACGGCGAGAACCGGTTCGTCTTCCCCTTCGCAGTAAATGAGATAGCGGCCCTTCGCGTCCCGTTCGACCGCGCTTACCTTGAGCGGCATGAACGTTCCTCCCGACAGCAAAAATGCGGGCACCCCGTTGGCGGCAGGTGCCCGCTTGCCTTACGCTTCGAATTCGTCCGCAATTTCGTCCTCATCCGGCGAAGCCGGGAAGGCCGACACCGCAGATACGCCGATCAGGTTGCTGGCGTCGCGGATTTGCTTCTCGATCTTGGCCGCGATCTCGGGATGATCCTTCAGGAACTGCTTCGCGTTCTCCCGGCCCTGGCCGAGACGCTCGCCCTCGAACGAGAACCACGCGCCGCTCTTCTGGATGATGTCCATCTCCGTGCCGATGTCGATCAGGCTGCCTTCCTTCGAAATGCCTTCGCCGTACATGATGTCGATCTCGCATTGTTTGAACGGCGGCGCCACCTTGTTCTTCACGACCTTGATGCGCGTCCGGTTGCCGACCAGCTCGTTGCCCATCTTGATCGTCTCGACGCGGCGAACTTCGAGCCGCACGCTGGCGTAGAACTTGAGCGCGCGTCCGCCCGGCGTCGTCTCCGGATTGCCGAACATGACGCCGACCTTCTCGCGAAGCTGGTTGATGAAGATCGCAATCGTCTTCGACTTGCTGATCGCCCCGGACAGCTTGCGCAACGCCTGGGACATGAGGCGGGCCTGAAGGCCGACATGCGAATCGCCCATCTCGCCTTCGATCTCGGCCTTCGGCACGAGCGCGGCGACCGAGTCGATGACGATGATGTCGATCGCGCCGCTGCGCACGAGCGCCTCCGCGATCTCGAGCGCCTGTTCGCCCGTGTCGGGCTGCGAGAGCAGCAGCTCGTCGATGTTCACGCCGAGCTTGCTCGCATAGAGCGGGTCAAGCGCATGCTCCGCGTCGATGAACGCGGCCGTGCCGCCGATCTTCTGCACCTCGGCGATCGCGTGCAGCGCGACCGTCGTCTTGCCGGACGACTCGGGGCCGTATATTTCAATGATCCTTCCTCTCGGCATGCCGCCGACTCCGAGCGCGATATCCAGCGCAAGCGAGCCGCTGGGCACGGTCTCGACCGTAAGGCCGGCCTGTTCGCCGAGTTTCATGATGGAGCCTTTGCCGAATTGCTTCTCGATCTGGCGCAGAGCCATTTCCAACGCCGCGCGGCGATCCGACACAATACCACTTCCTTTGCCGTTATGATCCCATATTAAAGCATTTCCGGGCGGTTGCCAAGTTGTTTTTCGAACATATATTCGCATTTCTCCCGCCTGATGTCAAGAAAAAAAAGAACCGCAGCAAAGCAAGCTTCGCCACGGTTCTTCCGTTCACCGAGTCTCATTATAGCCGGCAAGGCAACGGTTGGCAATCCCATTCACGAATTTGTAACAATTCCGTTCAGTCTTTCCCAAAGCCGGTACAGCGCGTGTTTGGCGGCCCGCAGCCGGACGCCCGCCCGTCCGCCCGCCAGCTTCAGCTCATGGACATCCGTGCGGCCGCCGCGTTCGGCCAGGGCGACATAGACGAGACCCGGCGGCTTCCCTTCCGACGGCGACGGACCCGCGACGCCGGTGATCGCGAGCGCGTAGTCCGCGCCGATCCGCTCCAGCGTCCGTTCGGCCATCGCCCGGGCGGTCTCGCCGCTGATCGCGCCGGGCGCGCCCGGCCCTTCGAGAAGCCCGGCCGGCACACCGAGCAGGTCGCGCTTCATCGCGTTCGTGTAGACGACGGCGCCGCCGGCGAACGCTTCGCTGCTGCCCGGCACGCTCGTGATCAGCTCGGCGAGCAGCCCGCCTGTGCAGCTCTCCGCCGCCGCCACGGTCTTGCCGGCTGCGCGCAGCAGCCCGACGACGGTCTCTTCGAGCGGCACATCCTCCTTCGCGTACAAGTAGCGGCCGGCCAGCCGCTCGATCGCCCTGACCGTCTCGCCCAGCCTGGCCGCCGCTTCCCCGGCGTCGGCCGCTTTCGTCGAGAGCCGGATCGCCACCTCGCCCTCCTTCGCGTATGGTGCGATCGTCGGATCGGTCTGCCCCTTGATCAGATCGATCAGCAGATCTTCGAGCGCCGACTCGCCGATGCCGGCGAAGCGGAGCGTCAGCGAATAGAGCGGACGGTTCTCGCCGAGCTGCCGGAGCAGCCATTCCGTCGCCGGTCCGTCGAACATGGGCTTCATTTCGCTTGGCGGGCCGGGCAGCAGCACGTAATGCGTGCCGTCCGCCGTCAGCGCGTTGCCGACCGCCAGCCCCGTCGCGTTCGGCAGCGGCGCGCTGCCCTCGATCATGAGCGCCTGACGCTTGTTGCTCTCGATCTGCATCAGCCTGCCCGCCAGCCGCTCCTCGATTTTCCTCAGGGACGGCTCATGGATGATCAGTTTCCGCCCCAGATAATCGGCGAGCACATCCTTCGTCAGGTCGTCCTGCGTCGGCCCGAGGCCGCCCGTGAAGATCAGCAGGTCCGCCCGGCTCCGCGCAATCTCGATCGCCCGCCGGATCCGGCCGGCGTTGTCGCCGACCACCGTCTGGAAATACACGTCGATGCCGAGGGCCGCCAGCCCCTGCGACAGATATTGCGCGTTCGTGTTGACAATCTGTCCGAGCAGCAGTTCCGTGCCCACGGCAATGATTTCGGCTCTCACCGGTCAAGTCCCCTTTCGGATCGGACGCCCCGCCCTTACATGCCGGGGCGGGCGCGCATATGCATTGGCATGCAGGTCCAACTTCCAGCTTACATGGAATCGGGCGGAAAACGCAACAGCCGGGGCGCACGTCCGCGTCCTGGCTGCTATATATCAGCATTCCATTGCCGATTCCCGCGAATATCGCATCAATAAACTGCTGCTTTGCAAAATATCTGATCGGGAAAGGATTCCGGCATGCCGCCATGGAAGGAATAGAGGTCCGCACATGCATCCAACCTGACAAGGAGAGGAACATCAGCCGCATGAAAATCACGCTTTGCATCGGCGCATACCCCGGACGGGATGTCGTCTATCATCTGGAGAAGATCAGGGAGCACGGCTTCCACGGACTCGAATACTACGCCTGGTGGGACCTGGGTGACCTGGACCGGATCGCCCGCGAGCAGGAGCGGATCGGCGCGGGAATCGTCGCGACGTGCACGCGGTTCATCAGCCTCGTGGACGAGGCTTGCCGCGATGCCTACATCGCCGGCCTGCGCGAGACGATCGACGCGTGCAGGAGGCTCGGCATCCGGTCGATCATTTCCCAGACCGGGAACGCCATCGACGGCATGTCGCGCGAACGGCAGCGGCGGACGATGATCGAGACGCTGAAGCGCTGCGCCCCGCTGCTCGAAGCGGCCGGCATGGTGCTGGAACTCGAGCCGCTGAACGGGCTGGTCAACCATCCCGGGCATTTCCTGCAGCGCTCCGATGAGGCCGCCGCCATCGTCGACGCCGTCGGCAGTCCCCATGTCAGACTGGTCTTTGACGTCTACCATCAGCAGATTACCGAAGGCAACGTCATTCGCAACGCCACCGGCCATATCGACCGCATCAACCATTTCCACCTCGCGGACAACCCCGGCCGGAAGCAGCCGGGCACCGGCGAGCTGAACTTCGTCAACATCCTGCGCGCGATCCGGGACACGGGCTTTGACGGATTCGTCGGTCTCGAGTGCGGCTATACGATCGACACCGACGAGGCGCTGGAGCAGTTCAAAAGGGACGTGCTGGCGAAGCTGTGACACCGCGCATGCTTGAAGGGCAGAGAACCGCGTCGGTCTCTGCCCATTGATCCGCCTCATTGCATTGGTATGAGGTTCTTGTTCTTGACGAAGTAATCGATGCCGGAGTAGACGGTGATCACGGCCGCCGCCCAGGTCATCACGACGTCGAACGGAATGCCGACAAGCGCGAACGGGAAGTTGTTGATCAGGAGCGCGATGATCATCGTGATCTGGACGCCGGTCTTCCACTTGCCCCAGCGGCTCGCGGCAAGCACCTTCCCTTCGAGCAGGGCGACCTGCCGCAGGCCCGTCACGGCGAACTCGCGGCTGATGATGACGATCGCGATCCAGGCGTCGAGCTTGTCCATCTCCACCAGCGAAATGAGCACCGCCGCGACCAGCAGTTTGTCCGCCAGCGGATCAAGCAGCTTGCCCAGATTCGTCACCAGCTTGTTCTTCCGCGCGATATACCCGTCCAGCCCGTCCGTGCTGGCGGCGATGATGAAGATCAGCGCGGCGACGATCTGATTGTAGGTAATCGAGAAGTTCTCGAATTCGATCGGCTCGAAATCGATCTTGGCGAGCAGAAGGAACATGATGATCGGAACCAGGAAGATGCGGGCCAGCGTGATGCGGTTGGCGAGATTCAAACCACTCCCTCCCCGGACAGGTCAAATTCGAAGGCGTGCGTGACGCGCACGCGTTGAATCGAACCGATCTCCGGACGGCAGCCGGTGATGAACACCTCGCCGTCAATCTCGGGTGCATCATACGGGGAGCGTCCGACGTAGACATCGCTCCGACCGTCGTACCGCTCGACCAGCACGTCGATCACTTGCCCGATCCGCCTCGCGGCGGTCAGCTTCGATACCTCGCGCTGCACTTCCATCAGCGTCGCCGCCCGGTACTCCTTCACCTCGTCCGGCACCTGGTCCGGAAGCCTTGCAGCCGGCGTGTCTTCCTCCTTCGAGTAGGTGAACACGCCGAGCCGATCGAACCGCATCTCGCGGACGAAATCGCACAGCCGTTCGAAATGCTCCTCCGTCTCTCCCGGAAAGCCCACGATGATCGAGGTGCGGATCGCGGCGTCCGGAATCCGCGCGCGGATCTTCGCGATCAACTCGCGGGCGTCGCGCTGCCGGCCGGGCCGGCGCATCCGCTTCAGGATAAAATCTTCGCTGTGCTGCAGCGGAATATCAAAGTAGTTGCAGATCTTCGGATTGGTCGCGAACGTCTCGATCAGCTCGTCCGTGAAAAATCCGGGATAGGCGTAATGGAGCCGCACCCAGGCGATGCCTTCCACTTCGCTGACGCGGTTCAGCAGCTCGGGCAGGCGGAATTCGCCGTACAGATCCGTTCCGTAATTCGTGGAATCCTGGGCGATCAGGCAGATCTCCTTCACACCCTGGGCCGCAAGCGTCTCGACCTCGCGGACGATCGATTCGATCGAGCGGCTGCGGAACTTGCCGCGCATGAGCGGAATGCTGCAGAACGTACAGGCGTTGTCGCACCCCTCCGCAATCTTCACATATGCGGTATAGCGCGGCGTCATGACGCGGCGCGGCAGCGCCTGGTCGTAGTCGAACGCCGGATGCCCGACCCGCACCGGTTTCTTCCCGCCGAGCGCCTCTTCCACGATATCGGCGATATGATGGAAATCGCCCGTGCCGACGATGCCGTCGATCTCGGGCATCTCCTTCATCAATTCCTCCTTGTACCGCTGCGTCAGGCAACCCGAAACGATGAGCGCCTTGAGCTTCCCCGTCTCCTTCAGCTCCGCCAGCTCGAGAATCGTGTTCACCGATTCTTCCTTCGCCGCGTCGATGAAGCCGCATGTATTGACGATAACGACCGTCGCATCTTCCGGACGGTCGACCAGTTCGTAGCCGCGCTCGTGCACGAGGCCGGACATGATCTCCGAATCGACGAGATTCTTGTCGCAGCCGAGCGTGACGACGCTCACTTTCTCTCTCATCCCGCATCCCCCAGACAGAAGCCGAAAGCTATCCAATTCAGTATAATATACGGGCAAAATGGCTGTCAAAACGGAAGCGAACCCGCCCGGAGCGCGCGGCGTCCGAACGGGTCCGAACGTCTTCAGGAGCGGTAGTTGGTGAACTGGAGCTCGACGCCGACATCGGCCGCCTTCAGCATCCGGATCACCGCCTGCAAATCGTCGCGACTCTTGCCCGAGACGCGGATCTGATCGCCCTGAATCTGGCTCTTCACCTTCAGCTTCGAATCACGGATCATGATGTTGATCTTCTTGGCCGCCTCCTGGTCGATGCCCTGCTTCAGCTTGATCCGCTGGCGCACGGTCCCCATGGCGGCCGGCTCGATCTTGCCGTATTCGAGGTTGCGGATCGGCACGCCGCGCTTCACCATCTTGCTCTGCAGGATATCGATGACGCTCTTCAGCTTGTATTCGTCGTCCGATACGACGACAAGCTCGTCCTTCTCGATCGCGATGCTACTCTTCGAGCCCTTGAAGTCGAAGCGGGTCTCGATCTCCTTCTCCGCCTGCCGGACGGCGTTGGTCAGCTCCTGCATATCCACCTTCGATACGATGTCGAACGACGCTTCGGAAGCCATCATGCGCACTCCTTCCGTAATGTCCCGGTTTCTGATCCCAAGGATACCACGCCGCGCGGCAATACGAAAGCCGCCCGGCTGCGTCTTCGCAGCCGGGCGGCCGTAAACGTGTTCGCGACAGCGGGACTACCGCCCGCGGACCGGACTTCTGAACATGTCGAGAATGCCGAGCACCACCTGCGCCAGTCCGAAGCCGAGAAGGCCGTAACCCCAGGCGTTCGGAGTGAGATACCAGCCAATCAGGCTGACGACGACGCCCAATCCGGCGACAATCCAACCGGTGGTCATCCGATCCACCCCGTTTCGATATGGATTGGCCAAAGCTGTCGTCAGTGTGTACGGTTGCCCGGATATCTATCCATCGGGCGCGGTCGGCTATTGCGCGCCGGAAGCTTCCTGCGCCGCCGGCTCGATCATGAATCGGCGCACATCGGTGTCGCCGTCCGGCAGCACGACACCGTCGATTCGGATTTCGACGCTCCGCGTCGAGCCGATGTTCAGGAACACCGGCCCTTCGAGTTCGTAGGCGATGATGGCGGGCCCCCGCTCCTCCTTGTAATGAATCTTCTCTCCGTTCCGGCCGCCCGTCCGGATTTCGACCCAGCTTCGCTTGCCGTCCGCCACTTCGACTTCGTAGCGGTGGGCGCCGCCGGGCGAAATCGCATACCGCTCGGTGTTCCCGGATTTTTCGACAAAAGTGAGCGTTGTCTCCGGAAGCTCCGGCTCTTCCGGAACGACCGGCGTCTCCGGCTCTCCCGTTCCCGCGGCGTCCGTCTGCTCGCCCCCGGCCGCGCCGGACGAACCCGCCGTCTCGCCGGTTCCGTCATCGATGCTCTCGGTGATCGGCGTCGTATTGTCCACCGTCCGATTGTCGCTGCCGTCCTGCTGTTTGACCACATACGTGTAAACAACCGCCCCGATCAGGAGCAGGAAAGACCACATGAGCACCCGGAAACCCCATTTGCTCCAGCGGTCCGACGAACGGACCGAGCGCCGCCGCGGCTTCACGATCGGTTGATCCGCCGCCTCCGCCGCCGGATCCGGCAATTCCCGTTGATAGAGGCGAAACACTTCTTCCGCGTCAAGGCCGACCGTCTCCGCATAGTTCTTGACGAAAGCGCGCGCATAGAAAGTGCCGGGCAGAACCTTGTAATCGCCCTCTTCGATCGCTTCGAGATAACGCTTGCGGATCTTGGTGATGTCCTGCACGTCATCCAGCGTGTAGCCGCGCTGTTCGCGGGCTTTGCGGAGCAGTTTGCCCAGTTCTGACAACTCGCACACCTCCTCCGGGGAATAGAATCAAAGGTCGTCCAGAAAATCCGGGCTGAACGATTCGTATGTAATCTCTTCGTCAGGCGAATGGCGCAATTCGATGATGCAATCGAACAGGCTCTGGTCGTACCCCGTTTCCCTTACGAAAATATCGGGATGCTCGACGACCTTCGTGCAGGGCATCGCCATGATTTCCTTGAGCAGCGCGTCGTGCCGCTCGTTCGAGCGCATCGTGCTGACGATGCCGTCAATGATGAAGATGTTGCTCGAGCTTCGTTCCTCCGCCGACAACTGGCTGCGCACGGTCTGCCGCAGCATCGTCGAAGAGACGAACGTCCACCGCTTGTTGGCGCATACGCTCCCCGCGATGATCGATTCGGTCTTGCCGACGCGCGGCATGCCCCGGATGCCGATCACCTGATGGCCTTCCCGTTTGAACAATTCGCCGAGAAAATCGACCAGCAGCCCCAGTTCGTCGCGAATGAACCGGAACGTCTTGCGGTCATCCGAGTCCCTGTCGATGTATCGCCCGTGGCGAATGGCCAGAATGTCGACCAGCTTCGGCGGACGCAGCGCGTTGACGGTGATGCTGTCCACCTTCTTGAGCAAATTGCCGAGCAGCATGATCTTTTCGTCGTCGTCCGTCTGCAGAAGCATGCCGCGCGTCCGGTCCTCGACGCCGTTGATCGTCAGGATGTTCACTTCCAGCATGCCGAGCAGCGAAGCGATATCGCCGAGCAGACCGGGGCGATTCTTGTGGATCGTATATTCCATGTACCATTGCTTCAGTTCCAAAATCCCGATCACTCCGGTCTGATGTGACGCTGTTCACACTTTTCTATTCTTTTTCTACAATTCCCGTCATAATTCCTGCACGAAACGGAAGATAGCAGGAAAAGCCTCCGATGATCAGGAGGCTTCCCGTTGCCGAATCGGACGTTATGCGTGCTTCTCCGCAAGCTTGACCATCATGCGCGCGATCGCTTTTCGCTCCTCGGTGTCGCCGACGTCCCACAGTTCCTTGAGCACGCGCTCCTCACTGTTCTTCGGATCGACCTTCTCGTCGAGGAACTCGCCGATCTCGAAGGCGAGCTTGCTGATCGTCTCTTCGCTCAGCCCGATCTCCTTCGCCGCCTTGACGCGCTCGCCGAGAAACTGCTTCCAGTGCTCGAATTTCGTCAATACCGTCGACATGCTGTTCTCCTCCTTCGTCAGCTTGGTGCAACAAGCAAGTCAACGGTCATAGTGTTGGCGGGGGGCATCCCGTTTATTCGACGACGCGGGAGCGGGAAAAGTTGCAGCCGCCGGTTCAGATCAACCAGCCGCCGTTCGGGCTGATGATCTGTCCCGTTACGTAGCCCGCTTCGGGCAGAGCCAGGAAGCGGACCGCCGCCGCGATCTCCTCCGGACGGGCGAACCGGCCCATCGGAATTTCGGCGCGCAGCGCGGCGAGCTCGTCTTCGCTGAAATCCCGCATCATGTCCGTCCCGACGGCGCCCGGCGCGACGGCGTTCACCGTGACGCCGGACGGCGCGAGCTCCTTCGCGAGCGCCTTCGTGAAGGCGTTGACGCCTCCCTTCGTCAGCGAATAGAGCACTTCACACGACGCGCCGGCCATTCCCCAGACGGAGGAAATGTTGATGATTCGCCCGTACCGGCGCCTCACCATCGCCGGCACGAGCAATTGCGTGAGCCGGAACATGCCCTTCAGGTTGACGCCGACGACCTGCTCCCAGTCCCGCTCCGTGACCTCGGTGAACAGGCCGTAATGGGCGACGCCGGCGTTGTTCACGAGAATGTCCGGCTCAACGCCCGCCGCGTCCAGCTCCGCCTTGAGCCGTTCGATCTCCGCGCCGCTCGCGAGATCCGCCGCCGCGACCATCGCCGCTGCTCCCCGGCGCTCGCATTCGCGCGCCGTCGCTTCGGCCTTGTCCCGCGCGGCATGGCAATGCACGACGACGTGCGCGCCGGCCTCCGCCAGCAGCACCGCGGCCGCCGCCCCGATGCCCCGGCTCGCGCCGGTCACGAGCGCCGTCTTCCCCTCGAGCGGCTTCATGCCCGGCGGCTCCGGACGATCGATACCGCCATCCGGTCCCAGTCGAAATGCGCCCGCATCCGCTCGTCGGCCTCTTCCACGCCGATCTCCCGGTACAACTCCGGCAGCCGGAACAGATCGCCGCCGCGCATGTTCCAGCGCAAATATTCGTTCGCGGCCGACTCCGGCCGGTCGAGCATCCGGAGCAGCGCGCCGATCCGCCTCCGCTTCGCCCGCTCGAACCGCGCCGGGTCCAGGCCGCCCTTCTTTGCGCGTTCGACCGCTTCACGGACGCGCTCAAGCAGCGCGTCGGGGTCGCGCGTCTCCCCGCCGAAGACCGAGAACGCATATTCCGGCGTACAGTTGTACTCGCTGCCGAACGAGTCCGAAATCAACTGCTCGTCGTACAGCGATTGATACAATTCGGAGCTCGGGCCGAAAAGCGCCTCGAACAGAAGGCGCGTCGCCGCCTCCCGGCGCATCAGGGCGTCCGCGTCCCGGACGGTGTCCGTCTCCTTGAATCCGAACATGCATTTCGGCAGCGACACCGGCAGCTCCCGCTCCACGCGCGGCGAGCCGACTTCCGGCGGCTCTTCGTCGAACAGCCGCTCCACCGCGGGCGCTGGCGCGAACGTCTTGTGCTCCTGATTGTCGCGGACGAGCCGGATCACGTCTTCCGGATCGGCGCCGCCGGCCACGACGAGCGTCATGTTGGACGGGTGATAGAACGTCTCGTAGCAGCGGTACAGCGTCTCCTTGTCGATGCGCCGGATCGAATCCGCCGTGCCCGCGATGTCGATCCGGACGGGATGGCGCTGATAGAGGGCGCCGATCAGGCCGAAGTAGACCTGCCAGTCCGGGTTGTCGCGGTACATGTTGATCTCCTGCTCGATGATGCCCTTTTCCTTCTCCACATTCTCGTCGGTGAAATACGGACGCTGGACGAAATCGAGCAGCGTCGTCAAATTTTCCCCAATCTGTCCCGCTGCGGAAAAGAGATAGACGGTGCGGTCGAAACTGGTGAACGCGTTGGCTGACGCGCCTTGCTTCGCGAACTTCGCGAAAACATCCCCTTCCGGCTCCTCGAACATCTTGTGCTCGAGGAAATGCGCGATGCCGTCGGGCACCCGGATCTCTTCCCCGTTCACCTCGAAGCGGTTGTCGACCGAGCCGTACCGGGTCCCGAACACGGCGTAGGTCTTGCTGCATCCCGCCTTCGGCAGCACGTGGACCGTCAGTCCGTTCGGCAGCGCCTCGCTCACCACCGTCTCGTCCACGTCCGGATAGTGTCTGGCCTCCACCGTCACGCCTCCTTCCCGTCGCGCAGAAAATAAATCGTATCCAGCTTCACCCGTTCCGCGACGCGCACAATGTCGTCCCGGGTGACCGCCTCGATCCGCCGGATCAGCTCTTCCGGGTCGCGCGGACGGCCCGACAGGACGCCGTTGAAGTGGAAGCCGATCATTTCCTGGGCGGAATCCCGCAGTTCCCGCAGATGACCCGCAATCATCGCGCGCGTCTGCGCCAGCTCCAGCTCGCTGATGTCGCCGCGGGCCATCGCGTCGAGCTGTTCGCGGATGATGGCCGACGCCCGTTCGAAATGGCCGATCTCGATGCCGGACTGGATCGTCAGAATGCCCTTGTGTCCGTCGTACCGGGATGCGGCGTAATAAGCGAGGCTGGCGCGCTCGCGTACGTTGAGGAACAGCTTCGAATGCGGGTAGGCGCCGAGGATGCCGTTGTACATCAGCATTGCGGGGTAATCCTCGTCGGCGTAGCGGACGCCTGCCCGCAGCCCCAGGTTCAGCTTGCCCTGGGTGACGTCCATCCGCTCGACGACGGTTTTGACGTCGCCCGCCGACCCGCACGCCGCGGGAGCGGCATACGCTACCGGCGCGCCGTCCGGCAGCCGGAACGACTCCCTCGCGAGGGCGGACGCTTCCGCGAGCGTCGTGTCGCCGGTCACATACAAGTCAAAAGAAGCCCGCCCGAGCCAATCCGAATAATGCGCGTGCAGCGACTCCGGCGTGATCCCGGGCAGATCGTCGATTTTTCCGAGCGCGTTCAAGCGGTAGGCCTCGCCGGCGCACATCTCTTCGATGCACCTTTCGGCCGCGTAGCGGATCTTGTCGTTGACGATCGCTTCGAGCCGCTTCCGGACCGTCGTCTTCTCCGTCTCGACGTAGGCGGGCCGGAAAACGCCGCCCTCGAGCGCCGGCCGCGTCACGACCTCGCCCAGCAGCCGCATGCCGGCTTCCAGCAGCGACTCGCCCGCTCCGCGCGCAAACCGGTCCTGCAGCACCTCGAGCTGGAACACGACGACCTGCGCATCGCCCCGCTTCATGACATCGAAGCCGAAACCGGCGCCGTACAGATCGTCCAGCCGCTCGCGGAACGCCCGCGTCTCCGGCAGGGAAGCCGTTCCGCGCCGCAGCACGAACGGGAGCAGCGCCGTCCGCGTCACGTCCGCCTCGCTCAGCGGCACGCCCGCGTACAGCGCGAACTGGTACGTCTTGAACCGTTTCGTCGGCATCACGTGCAGCCGGATCCGCCCCGACTGTCCCTGTTCGAACCAAGGTTCGGTCAACCGGTTCAGCTCCTTCCATCAGTTGGAAAAATCGCTGGTTCCCCTTCAATTTTATCCGATTGCAAAAGGGGGAAGCAACCTGAGGCAAGGCTGCTTCCCGTGCGCTACATGCAGAAGATATGCTTTCCGATCTGCTTCACCTGCGGCCTCGACCAGATCCACTTGTTGGTCGCGGTCGCCGGATTGAAGTAATAGATGCAGCCGCCCGTCGGGTCCCAGCCGTTGGCGGCGTCGATCGCCGCCTTGCGGGCCGTTTCGTTCGGCGTCAGCCAGATCTGCCCGTCGGATACGGCGGTGAAGGCGCCCGGCTGGAAGATCACGCCCGACACCGTGTCGGGGAAGTTCGGCGATTTGACCCGGTTCAGGATGACCGCCGCGACGGCCACCTGTCCCTCGTACGGTTCGCCGCGCGCCTCCCCGTAGACGGCGTTGGCCATGAGGCGGATGTCGTTTTCCGACAGATTGTGCGTCTTGGCCAGGCTTTTCGAGGCGCTTGTTCCGCCGGTCGACGCGCCGCCGCCCGTCTTCGGCAGATCGGCCGCCGTCGGCTTCCAGTTTTTCGTCGCCTCCCACAATTTGAGCTTCGTCTTCGGACCGACGATGCCGTCCACTTTCAGGCCGAATTTCCATTGAAACCAGGTGACCGCGTTCTTCGTCTTCTCGTCGAACGTGCCGGTGATGTCGCCGGCGTAATAGCCGAGATAGCGGAGCCTGCCCTGCAGTTCCACGACATCCTTGCCGCTCGAGCCGACGGTCAGCACCGCATCGCTGAATACGTCGTGGGAGATCCCCGTGCCGTACTGCCGGAGGGTATACGCGCCGAAAACCAGGCAAACGATGGCGATGGTCGCTGCCAGCAGTCGTATTTTCATCCTGTCCGACTCTGCCTTTCTGTCGCATGTTGGGTTCGCCTCTAGTATGGTTAAGCCGTCGGAACCCTATGCAGGAAAAACAGGAAGGACAAACGGGCGCCGGGCTGACGGAGCCCGGCGCCGACGGAAAGCGCGCATGCGGTTCAGGAGGAAATCTGTCCGGGCGGGTACTGCCCTTCGGAGATCAGCACTTCGCGCGGCTTGCTGCCCTCGTAGGGACCGACGATGCCGCGCGCCTCCATCTGGTCGATGAGCCGGGCCGCCCGCGCATACCCGATCCGCATCCGCCGCTGCAGGAGCGAGACGGACGCCTGCTTCGCCTCGACCACGATCTGCACCGCCTGGTCGAACAGCTCGTCCAGTTCGTCGTCCGGTTCCGGCGACTCGTCGTCGACCTCGGGCACGAGGTCCTCCTTGTATTCGGCCTGCGCCTGATCGCGGACAAACTGGACGACCGCTTCGACCTCCTGGTCGGAGAGGAACGCGCCCTGCACGCGGATCGGCTTCGACATGCCGACCGGCAGGAAGAGCATGTCGCCGCGGCCGAGCAGTTTCTCTGCCCCGGCCATGTCAAGGATCGTGCGCGAGTCGACCTGCGACGAAACGCCGAACGCGATCCGCGACGGAATGTTCGCCTTGATGACGCCGGTGATGACGTCGACGGACGGCCGCTGCGTCGCGATGATGAGATGGATGCCCGCCGCGCGAGCCATCTGCGCGAGCCGCGTGATCGCGTCTTCGACGTCGTTCGCCGCGACCATCATCAGGTCGGCCAGCTCGTCGACGATGACGACGATGTACGGCAGTCGCGCCTCGGGATTGTCCTGCATTTGCGCGTTGTACCCTTCGATGTTGCGGGTGCCCGTCTTCGAGAACGCTTCATACCGCTTCTCCATCTCGACGACGATCTTCTTCAGCGCGAGCGAGGCGCGGCGCGGGTCGGTTACGACCGGCGCGAGCAGATGCGGAATGCCGTTGTACACATTCAGTTCGACCATCTTCGGGTCGACCATCAGGAACTTGACTTCGTCCGGCGCCGCCTTGTACAGGATGCTCGTGATGATGCCGTTGATGCAGACCGACTTGCCGGATCCGGTCGCGCCGGCGACGAGCAGGTGCGGCATGCGCGCAAGATCCGCGACGATCGGCTGGCCGGAGATGTCCCGGCCGAGGGCGACCGTCAGCTTCGAAGCGGCGTTCCGGAATACCTGCGACTCCATCACCTCGCGCAGCGTCACCGTCGCGACCTCGGTGTTCGGCACCTCGATGCCGATCGCCGATTTGCCCGGAATCGGCGCTTCCATGCGGATATCCTTCGCCGCAAGCGCCAGCGCGATATCGTCCGTCAGACTGACGATCCGGCTCACCTTCACACCGGCGGCCGGCTGCACTTCGTAGCGGGTGACGGCCGGTCCGCGCACGACGTCGAGCACCGTCGCCTTCACGCCGAAGCTTTCGAGCGTCGCCTCCAGCTTGCGGCGCGCTTCGCCGTGGTCGGCCGCGCTGTGCTTGCCGGGCTGCGGGCGCGACAGCAGCGACAGCGGCGGCAGCAGGTACGGCCGCGACGGCTTCGGCGGCGGCGCGTCCGCGGCGTCGGCTTCCGCTTCGCCGTCCGGGCCGTCCTCCTCCCGCTTCGCGCCGATCCGCACGACCGGCGGCGAGGGTTCGGACACGCGCTTCTTCGGCCCGTCCTCCCCGTCCGGCATGCGGTCCGCATCGGCCGCGACCGGTTCGGCCGCGGGTTCGGGCGGCAGCGGCTCGGGCTGCCACGGCGGATGCCCGACCGGAGCCGCGCCCTCCTCCGCCTCGGACTCCGGCAGGCCGACGTATTCGGGCGTCGGCGCGGCCGCGTCGTCCGCCGCATCCGCCGCGCGCGATTCCGCCGGCGTCTCCGGTCCGCCGCGCTTCTCTCCGCGCCAGGGGAAGAACAGCGTGCGCCGCCGCGCGGACGGGCGACGCGGCGGAACAAACGCGTCATCGTCGTCGTCGATCAAATCCTCGTCATCAATCATGATGATCGGCGATCCCGGATCGCCGGCGCCGGGCTTGTCTCCCCGGTCGTCGGCCGCAACCGGGACCGCGTCCGGTTCCATAGCCGCGGACGCGGCGGCCGGCCTTCTCCGCCGGGCATCGGCCAGCTTCAGCCGGATGAGCTGAACGAACCGTCCGATGCGCTTTCGGAGCAGGAGCGCAAGCTCGACGTACGATTTGCCGGTCGCCAGCATGATGCCGATCAGAAGCAGCACGATGCTGACGAACTTCGCGCCGAACGAGCCGAACAGGAAGAACAGCAGCGCGTACGACAGGGCGCCGATATAGCCGCCGCTCAAGTTTTTCTTGATGATCGGCATGTCGTAGAACTCGCCGGGCGTCGCCAGTTCGCGGATGTCGCGGGCGTGCGCCATGACCGCCGACACCGTCACCGGCTCGTCCAGCGGCTCCAGTTTCTTTTCCACATCGATCCAGGTGTAGCAGAGCAGAAGGAACAGCACGATGAGAGCGATTCCGGTTGTGCGCGAAGTCCAGCGCGACGGCCATTTCCTTTTGACCATCGTCATGAACCCCACATAAATGCCGGCGAGCGGCACAACGAAATACCAATCGCCGAAGAACAACCCGAACAGGTTGCCCAGGGCCCGGTCGACCGGCCAACCTTGTCCGGACATGGCGATGACGGAGAGCGTGATCAGGAGGATGCCGTAGACTTCGTATTTCAGAATCGCGCCGGCAGCGTTTTTCTTTCCTTTGCGCTTCGCCAACATCGGTCACCTCAGTGCGATTATACCATATTGGCGAAGCGCCGGATATTTGTTCCGACCGGACGGCGCACCGGGCCGCCCGGTCAGGACGGCATGCGAATCAGATTGCCGGGATTCAGGGCGGGATCGAGATAGGCGTCGAGCGGACAGTCCAGCAGCCGGACGATGCGGCCGAAGCCTTCTCCTACGGGTTCGACTTCGAGCAGCATCCCGCCCGTCCGGACCTCGACGGTGCGCCGCATCCGGTTCGGATCGCCGAAGCCATCGAGCACGATCTCGAGCGGCAGGATCGTGTGGAACGTCATTGCAGCGCACCGCCCGCCGCCGGCTGCCTGCGGCCCGCGATCAGCCGGTTGAGCTCGGCGAGCGCGTCGCCGATGCCGCCCACCGCGTCGATCAGCCCGTCCTTCACGGCGTCCGGGCCGATGACGGTCGTGCCGATGTCGCGCGTCAGCTCGCCGGTCTTGAACATCAGTTCCTTGAACCGCGCTTCGCTGATCCGGGAATGCGACGTGACGAACCGGACGACCCGCTCCTGCATTTTGTCGAGATATTCGAACGTCTGCGGTACGCCGATCACAAGCCCGTTCAGCCGGATCGGATGGATCGTCATCGTCGCGGTCTCGGCGATGAACGAACGGTCGCCGGCGACGGCGATCGGCACGCCGATCGAATGGCCGCCGCCGAGCACGAGCGTCACCTTCGGCTTCGTCAGCGAAGCGATCATTTCGGCGATGGCGAGGCCGGCCTCGACATCGCCGCCGACCGTGTTCAGCACGATCAGGATGCCTTCGATCTTCGGATTCTGCTCGGCCGCGGCGAGCTGCGGGATGAGATGTTCGTACTTCGTCGTCTTGTTCTGCGGCGGCAGCACGATGTGGCCTTCGATCTGGCCGATGATCGTCATGCAGAAAATGTTCGACTCCGACTGCGGCACCGTCGTCTGGCCGAGCTGCTGCACCGCCTGCGCGGGCGCGGAAGCGCGCCCCGGCTCGCCCTCGCCCGGGGACGGACCTTCCGGCGAATTGGCCGCGCCCGCCATGTCATATGTCGACATGAGCCCACCCTCCTTGTCGCTGTTGGCGCTCCACCTAGTATGGGGCCGGCATGCGGAATTATGCGTCCAATGCCGCGCCGCCCGGCCGCCAAGAACGGCAAAACCCCGCCACCTTGACGGTAGCGGGGTTCATGATCGTTGTCGGCAATGGCCGTCCGTCACACTTCCATGATGATCGGAAGAATCATCGGACGGCGGCGGGTCTGCTCGTACAGGAATCTGCCGAGCACATCCTTCACATTCGTCTTGAGCGAAGCCCATTCGTTCACGTTGTCGCTGTTCAGCTTGTGAAGCGTCTGCGTCACGAGGCGGGTCGCCTCTTCCAGCAGTCCTTCGGATTCCCGCACGTAGACGAAGCCGCGGGAAATGATGTCCGGACCGGACAGAATCGAGCCGTCCTGCTTGCTCAGCGTGACGACGACGACGAGGATGCCGTCCTGCGACAGCAGCTTCCGGTCGCGGAGCACGATGTTGCCGACGTCGCCGACGCCGAGGCCGTCGATCAGCACGCTGCCCGAGGGCACCTTGTTGCCCTTCCGGGCGACGCCGTTCTGGATCTCGACCGTGTCGCCGATGTCGAGCAGGAAGATGTTGTCCTTCTCGACGCCGACGCTCTCCGCAAGCAGCGCGTGCTGCCGAAGCATCCGGTACTCGCCGTGGACCGGAATGAAATATTTCGGCTTCATCAGATTGAGCATGAGCTTCAGTTCTTCCTGGCTGCCGTGGCCGGAGACGTGCACGGCCGAAGCCGCGGTCGGGCCGTAGATGACGTTCGCGCCGAGGCGGAACAGTTCGTCGACCGTGCGGCCGACATACCGCTCGTTGCCCGGAATCGGCGTCGCCGCGATGATGACGGTGTCGCCCGGCAGAATGTCCACCTTCCGGTGGGCCGAGCGCGCCATCCGCGTGAGCGCCGACATCGGCTCGCCCTGGCTGCCCGTCGACAGGATGACGACGCGGTCGGCAGCCATCTTGCCGACTTCCTCGGGTTCGATCAGCATGCCCTCCGGAATGTGCAGGTAGCCGAGCTCCGACGCGATCGACACGACGTTCACCATGCTGCGGCCGATGACCGTCAGCTTGCGCTTCGTCGCCATGGCGGCATTAATGACCTGCTGGATGCGGTGCACGTTCGAGGCGAACGTCGCGACGACGACGCGCTGCTTCGCCTTGCGGAAGATGTCTTCAAGCTCTTGTCCGACCTTGCTCTCCGAAGGCGTGAAGCCCGGCCGCTCGGCGTTCGTGCTGTCGGACAAGAGCGCCAGCACGCCGCGGGCGCCGATTTCCGCCATTCGCTGAAGGTCGGCGTATTGCCCGTTCACCGGCGTATGGTCGAACTTGAAGTCGCCGGTGAGCACGACGGCGCCCTCCGGCGTGTCGAGGCAGATGCCGACCGAGTCCGGAATGCTGTGGTTGGTCCGGAAGAACGACGCCTTGATCGAGCCGAGCTGCACGACCGAGTCGGCGTTGATGAGGATCCGCTTCGTCTCGCCGAGCAGACCGGCCTCCTTCAGCTTCACCTCGATCAGACCGAGCGTCAGTTTCGTGCCGTACACCGGCACATTGAGGTGCTTGAGCACATAGGGCAGTCCGCCGATGTGGTCTTCGTGGCCGTGCGTGATCAGAATGCCGCGCACCTTGTCGCGATTCTCCGTCAGGTACGTGATGTCGGGGATGACGATGTCGACCCCGAGCATGTCCTCCTCCGGAAATTTCAATCCCGAATCCACCACGACGATGTCGTTCCCGTACTGGACGACATACATGTTCTTCCCGATCTCGCCGACGCCGCCCAATGCGAAAATCAGCAGCTTATCCTGGTTCTTTTTTGACAATGGAAATTCGTACCTCCCATAACCTGTTGGACGTCGATCCAAACGCTATTGATTTTTCAAAGATTTGCCGATCCCGATCACTTGTTACCCATTATACATGAAGCCGGAGGCGCCGCACAAGTTGACCTCCGGAGGGCGCGTCGGGCGCCGGCGGCGCGGGAAGCGCACAAAGAAAAACCGATGCGGCCGCACACGCGCATCGGTTCCTCCGACAACGCCAGCTCCTATTCGCGATTGTCCAGCAGATTCCGCACGAACGCCGCCTCGGCGTCGGTGAGCGGCGCGAGCGGCAGGCGCACCCCGGCGGACGGGATGACGCCCCGAAGATACAACGCGTATTTCACCGGCACCGGATTCGGCACCGGATGCGGGCAATTGAACAGTCCGCGGAAAATCGGCGACAGCTTCTGATGCAGCCGGGCCGCCTCCGCCGTCCGGCCTTCGACATGGGCTTCGATCATTCGCTTCATCTCGCGGCCGACGACATGGCTCGCGACGCTGACGATGCCGTGGGCGCCCACGGCCATGGCGGGCAGCGTCTGGCTGTCGTCGCCGCTGTACACCCGGAAATGGGACGGCGCTTCGGCCGCGATCGCGGTAAGCTGCTCCGTCGGCGCGCAGTCCTTCGTCGCGACGATATTCGGCATTTGCGCGAGCCTGAGCGTCGTGTCGGCGCTCACGTTGACGCCCGTCCGTCCGGGCACATTGTAGATCATGACCGGAAGTTTCGTCGCTTCCGCGACGGCGCGGAAATGAAGGTACAGCCCTTCCTGGCTCGGCCGGTTGTAATAGGGTGCGACGAGCAGGATGCCGTCCACACCGGTCGCCTCGGCCTCCTTCGTCAAGCGGATCGAATGCGCCGTATCGTTGCTGCCCGTTCCGGCGATGACGGGAACCCGTCCGGCGACCCGCTTGACCGCAAACCGGAACAGTTCCAGCTTCTCGTCATCGTCCAGCGTCGGCGATTCGCCGGTCGTGCCGCTGACAACGATGCTGTCGGTGCCCTGCTCGTCGATCAGATGGTCGATGAGCCGGCCCGTCGCTTCCCAGTCGATCTTTCCCTCCGCGTCGAACGGGGTGACCATGGCGGTGATCAGTCTTCCGAAATCCATTACGATTCCTCCTGTGCCGTTTCAGACGCGCCCCGCGCCGCCTCCGCCGGCCGATCCAGGCCGAACTTCGCATGCAGCGCGCGCACCGCGTCCGCCATATCCGCCTGACGGACGAGCACCCAGATCGACGCGTTCGAATCCGCGCTCTGCAGGATCGGTATGCCTTCGTCAGTCAGCGCTTCGACGATTGCTGCCATGATGCCGGGCACGCCGTTCATGCCGCCGCCGACGACGGACACCTTCGCGCAGTTGCGGATGGCCGAATACGCGCAACCCAGCTCGCCGAGCAGACCGATCGCCCGGTCGGCGTCGGCGTCGAACACGGTATAAACGCATCCGCTCGGCGTCACGTTGATGAAGTCGACGCTGATCCCGTGCCGGGCCATCGAGCCGAACACCCGAACCTGCATGTCGGACGGCGCCGCGTTGCCGTAGGCGACGGTGAGCTGCGTCACCCCGGCCGTATGGGCGATGCCGACGATCGGCCGATCGGGCACTTCGCCCGCGCCGAACAGGCCCGGGCCCGTCACGAGCGTGCCTTCGTCGTCCGAGAAGGTCGAACGGATGCGGAGCGGAATGCCCGCCTGCGCCGCCACCTCGACCGCCCGCGGATGGACGACCTTCGCTCCCTGCCGGGCCAGATTGCTGATCTCGGCGTAACTGACCGCCTTGAGCGGCCTCGCGTCGGCCACGAGTCGTGGATCGGCCGTCAGAATGCCGTCCACATCGGTGTAAATGTCCACCCGCTGAGCACGCAGAGCGGCGCCCAGCGCCGCGGCCGTCGTGTCGCTGCCGCCGCGGCCGAGCGTCGTCGTGTCGCCGGAAGGCGACATGCCCTGAAACCCGGTGACGATCACGACCGCGCCTTCATCCAGCCGCCGCAGCACCGGTTCGGTCTCGACGCGTACGATGCGCGCGGCGCCGAATCGTCCGTCCGTCCGGATGCCGGCCTGCCCGCCGGTCAGCACGACCGCCGGCACGCCTTCGTCGCAGAGCAGGCCGCACAGGACGACGGCGGCGATCACTTCTCCGCAGGACGCGATCAGATCGCGCTCCCTCGCGGGAACGCGTCCGCTGCCTGCAAGCGCAAGCAGCGTATCCGTCGCGTACGGGTCGCCTTTTCTGCCCATGGCCGATACGACGACAACAACGGAATATCCGGCCTCGCGCTCACGCGCGATATGCCGCAGCACATGCTTTCTGGCCGCTTCCGTGGCCAGCGAGGTTCCGCCGAACTTCTGGACCAGAATGGCCAAATCCGCTTCACGCCCCTTGCATCGGGACGCCGGACGGCCGCTGCCGTCAGGGACGGTTGGCGGGATCGGTATGGCAATCCGGAGCGGGAAGCTGAACCGGCTCCTGCTCCGGCTGTTCACGATGATTGCGGGAATCTGTACGGCTGTCCGGGCTTCTCCGGCTTCGGGCCGCATCGCCCGGCGCGTTCGACGGCAACGGTCGCGCGTCTCCGGTTCGTAATCGCTCGTACAGATCGACGACAGACCGGTCTCGCCGGTTGCCCGCCGCCCCGACGGGCGCGCGGGTTCCGTGTCCTTCGGCCGGATTCAATAGCGAAAGCGTTCGATGATGAGCGGCTGGAGTTGCCGGCCCTCGAGCGCCGCCTCGCAGGTTTCGAGCAGCAGATCCATCCTCGCGACGAGCGAGTTCGGCTTCTGTTGCGGATTGTCCTGGCCGAACGGCACGAAATAGATGTTCTTCGCGTTGAGCAGCTTCGCGATGTTCGGCGCGTTCAGCCCGAGGCCGTCGTTCGTCGAAATCGCGAGCACCAGCGGACGGCCGTTGCGCATCTGGGCCTTCGCCGCCATCAGCACCGCGCTGTCCGTCATCGCATTGGCCAGCTTGCTGGTCGTGTTGCCCGTGCATGGCGCGATAATCATGAGATCCAACAGCCTGGACGGACCGAGCGGCTCGGCTTCCACGATCGAGGAGATGACTTCGTTGCCCGTGATCTCCTTGAGCTTCCTGCGCCACTCTTCCGCCGTGCCGAACCGGGTGTCCGTCGTGAGGACGCTGTGCGAGATGATCGGCACCACCTTCGCGCCCGCGTCGACGAACCGCCGGATTTGCGGCATCACTTCGTCAAACGTGCAATGCGAGCCGGACAGACCGTACCCGACCGTCTTGCCCTGCCAAATGCTCATCGCTTCTCCCTCCCGAGCCGCAAGTCTTCCATGAGCAGCCGGCCGAGACAGTCCGCCATGATGCGGCCGGCGGTCTTCGGAGCGACGATGCCGGGAAGTCCGGGCGCGAGCAGCGCCTTGATGCCGCGCCGCTCGGCGTAGCGGAAGTCGGTGCCGCCGGGCTTCGACGCGAGGTCGATGATGACGGCGCGCGATGGCATTTGTGCTATGATCTGTGCTGTGACTATCTTAGTCGGAATCGTATTAAAAAGCAAGTCGAGATTGCCCGCGTGGGCCGCCAGATCCTTGATGTAGAAGGGTTCCAGCCCCATCTCGTACGCCCGCGCGAAATGCTCGTCGCGCCGCACCCCGATCTTCACCTTCGCCCCCATGCCTTTGAGCGTCCGGGCGAGCGTCAGCCCTGTCCTTCCCATTCCCAGCACCAGCGCCGTCGATCCGTGGATCGTGATGTCGGTATGCTGAATCGCCATCATGACGGCGCCTTCGGCCGTCGGTATCGAATTGTAGATGGCCACATCGTCCCGTTCGAACAGCTCGACCAGACCGATGCCGTATTTCGCGCACAAATCCTTGAGATAACGCTTCGCCATGCCCGTATACACTTTGCAATGTTTGGGCAGCCGGGCGATGTGGGCCTCCTCCAGCCTGAGCTCCCTGTCGCTGAATACGGCCGTCACCGTGCCGTCGTCGTCGAGGCCGACAGCCGGCAGGATGAGCGCGTCGGCTTCCTCGAGCAATTGCCCGTCAAGCTCGGCGTGCACGGCTCCGTCCAGCGGCGTGGAAAGCCCGTCGAAGCCGACCGCCAGCACGGTCGCGTCGAGCTCGGTCAGCCTGCGGATCACCTCGAGCTGTCTGGCGTCGCCGCCGATCAGCACGATATTCGCGCCCGTGAGCAACCTTCCCACTCCTTTCCGCACCTGGGCTATAGACCATCGTATGCGGCAGCCGATCCGGGCGTGAAGGGACAAAAAAAGCCGCCCCGCACGGCGCTTCCGCCGGCGGAACAGCCTCTTGCCTGCCTCCATCCATTATCCATTAATATTTTAATGCAATCAGGACCCGGTTCCGGTGTGCCCGAACCCGCCGGCGCCCCGGCCGGTGTCGTCCAGCTCGTCCGTCTCGACCAGCCGGACGGGCGGCACCTCCTGGAACACCATCTGCGCGATCCGGTCGCCGCGCTGAATCGTGAACGGCTCGCCGCCCAGATTGACGAGCAGCACCTTCACCTCGCCGCGATAGTCGGCGTCGATCGTGCCCGGCGTGTTCAGACACGTGATGCCGTGCTTCAGCGCCAGCCCGCTGCGCGGACGGATCTGCGCCTCCAGCTCGCGCGGCATCGCCATCGCGAAGCCGGTCGGGATGAGGCGCCGCTCGCCCGGCTGAAGCGTCACCGGCTCTTCGACGGCGGCATGGACATCGAATCCCGCCGCCCATTCGCTCATCCGCTGCGGCAGCGGCAACCCTTCGCCGTGCGGCAGCCGCTTAATGCGCACTTCGTACAAGACAATCCCTCCTGACGGCGGACACCGCCGAATCGTCCGGGCCGACGGCCGCGAGCGCGAACGGCGCGGCGAACATTCGGCCGATCATCGCGCGGACATCGTCCAGTGTGACCGCGTCAATCCGTTCAAGCATCTCGTCGAGCGAATCGTGGCGTCCGAGCATCAGCTCGTTCTTGCCGATCCGGTTCATCCTGCTGCTCGTGCTCTCCAGGCTCAGGATGAGGCTGCCCTTGAGCTGCTCCTTGCCGCGGCGCAGCTCCGCCTCCGTGAGTCCCCGGTCCGCCAGCTCGGCAAGCAGTTCGAGCGTCACGTCCAGCACCTCGCGCGTCTGCTTCGGCGCCGTGCCCGCGTAGATCGTGAAAATGCCGCTGTCGGCATAAGACGTATGATAGGAATAGACGGAATAGGCCAGTCCGCGCTTCTCGCGGATTTCCTGGAACAGCCGCGAGCTCATCCCGCCGCCGAGCGCGTTGTTGAGCAGCACCATCGCGTACAGCTTCGGGTCGCCGATCGGGCAGCCGGGAAACGACAGGCACAGGTGATGCTGCTCGGTCTGCTTGTGATGGTAGATGTAGCCGCCGCGGAACGCCGGCGGAACCGGCGCCGCGCCGCCGCCGCGCCGGTCGAAGCGGCCGAAATGCCGCTCGATCAGCTCCGGCAGCGTCCGCTCGTTCACATTGCCGGCCACCGCGATGACCGTGTTGTCCGTCCGGTACTGGCGGGACATGTAGCCCCGGAGGTCTTCCGGCCGCATCGCGCGCAGCCGGTCTTCGAGTCCGAGGATCGACCAGGCGAGCGGATGATCGCCGAACGCGGCCCGCGACGCTTCGTCGTGCACCTTGTCGTCGGGCGTGTCCTCGTACATCGCGATTTCCTCAAGGATGACGTTTTTCTCCTTCGCCAGCTCCCCCTCGTCAAAACGCGACTCGAAGAACATGTCGGCCAGCGCCTCCACGGCGATCGGCAGATGCTGATCCAGCACCTTCGCGTAGTAGCAGGTGTACTCCTTCGACGTAAACGCGTTCACGTTTCCGCCGATGCCGTCGAACAGGTCCGCGATATCCTTCGCGCTGCGCTTCGCCGTGCCCTTGAAGAGCATGTGTTCGATCAGATGGGATATGCCGCTGGTTTCCGGCGTTTCGTCGCGCGACCCCGTGCGCACCCAGATGCCGAACGAGACGGAACGGGCGGTCGGAATCGGTTCGACCACGATGCGCAGACCGTTCTGCAGCGTATAACGATTCACCGCGTATCCTCCTGACGAAGTCAATGATTCCACTATACCAAATTCATGGTGAGGGCTCAACCGGCGGCACACGGGCGGACGACAGCGTCTGCGACACCGTCCCCGGCTCGATCCCCTTGCTCCGCAGCGCGTCGATCAGCCCTTCGAGCGCCGCGCTTGCGGATGCGGTCGGATGCATCAGGATGAGCGAACCCGGACCGGCGTCGCGCCGGATCTTCGCCGTGATGCGCTCCGGCGGAGGATGCTTCCAATCTACCGTATCGACCGTCCAGAGCACGGTTTTCAGCCCGAGCCGCGCAGCCGTCCGGACCGTCGTCGCATTGTACGAGCCGGAAGGCGGTGCGAACCACTTGTTGTCCCGGGCGCCGAGCTTCTCTTTCAGCAGCGCCTCCGTCCGCGCAATCTGCCGGTACTGCTCGTTCGGTCCCAACTTCGCCATGTCCGGATGGGAATAGGCATGGTTCGACAGCTCGTGGCCGTCCTCCGCGATCCGGCGGGCCAGCGGTACGTTTTTCTCCAGCCAGGATCCGTCGAAAAAGAACGTGGCGCGCACGTTCTTCTTCCTGAGCGTCTCGAGCATCGCCGGGATGTGTTCATTGCCCCAGGCGACGTTGATCATGATCGCCACCATCCGCTTCTTCGGATTGCCGCGGTAAATCGGATGCGGACCGAGGTCGTCCAGCCCGATCCGGGGCTCGACTTCCCGCAGCACCGGCCGGAGCGGCGCGCCTTCGGGAAGCAGGCGCATCGCCTCATAGGTCCGCTTCACGTCGAGCTCGACGCCGTTGTAGCCCGGGATCGCGTGCCAGACGCGGTCGACGACCGCGTCGACGGGCGGCTCCGCGTAGTCCGGCGCGGCCGCCCGAATCCGTTCCAGCAGCGCGTCTTCCCGGCCGCCCTCGGCGGCGGCCGGCGGCGCCCCGGCCCGCAAACCTGCCCTGACCGTGAACACCTCGTCGCCCGCCGATCGGAGCAGAAACGCCGTTCCCCAGACGGCGGCCGCGCACAGGGCGGCGGCCGCCAGCTTCTTCCATGCCATTGCCGCGCTCCTTCGCTCTCGGTTTCCACCATTGTATGTGGAACCGGACAAGAATATAACGCGGCGCGCTCCGCGCGGCTCCGCAAGCCGCGCGGCGGCACAAAAAAAGAGACAGACGGGTATCTGGCTCTTTCTTGGGGCTATGAACGGCGCTTACCGCTTGGCGCCCTGCGCGACAAGCACCGCTTTGCGGGACAGGTTGATCCGGCCCTGCTGGTCGATCTCGGTCACCTTGACCATAATCTTGTCGCCAATCTTCACGACGTCCTCCGTCTTGGCGACCCGCTCGGTCGAAAGCTGCGAGATGTGCACCAGCCCTTCCTTGTTCGGCAAAATTTCGACGAACGCACCGAACTTCTCGATCCGGCGCACCGTGCCGACATAGACCTCGCCGACGACGACATCCTTGACGATCCCCTCGATGATCTGGCGCGCCTTCTCGTTCGCCGCCTCATCCGCGGAGTAGATGAACACCCGGCCGTCCTGCTCGATGTCGATCTTGACGCCGGTGTCGTCGATGATCTTGTTGATGATTTTGCCGCCGGCCCCGATAACATCGCGGATCTTCTCCGGATTGATCTGCATGATGAGGATCTTCGGCGCGTAGGGCGAAAGCTGCTTGCGCGGTTCCTTGATCACCTCGAGCATTTTGCCGAGGATGAACATCCGGCCTTCGCGGGCCTGCGCCAGCGCCTGGGACAGAATCTCCCGGTTGATGCCGTCGATCTTGATGTCCATCTGGATCGCGGTGACGCCCTTCGCCGTCCCGGCCACCTTGAAGTCCATGTCGCCGAGATGGTCTTCCATGCCCTGGATGTCCGACAGGATGGAAAAATGCTCGCCGTCCTTGATGAGCCCCATCGCGATGCCGGCCACCGGCGCCTTGATCGGAACGCCCGCGTCCATCAATGCCAGCGTGCTCGCGCAGATCGACGCCTGCGACGTCGAGCCGTTCGACTCAAGCACTTCGGATACGAGCCGGATCGTGTACGGGAATTCGTGTTCCGGCGGAATGACCTTCGCCAGCGCCCGTTCGCCGAGCGCGCCATGTCCGATCTCGCGCCGGCCCGGAGCGCGCAGCGGTCTTGCTTCCCCGACGCTGAACGGCGGGAAGTTGTAGTGATGCATGAACCGCTTCGACTCTTCGAGGTCGATGCCGTCGAGAATCTGCTCGTCGCCGAGCGCGCCGAGCGTGCAGATGCTGAGCGCCTGCGTCTGCCCGCGCGTGAAGAGGCCGGAACCGTGGGTGCGGGGCAGCAGCCCGACCTCGCATTCGATCGGCCGGATCTCGTTCAGGGCGCGGCCGTCCGGACGGATTTTCTCGTGGGTGATGAGGCGGCGCACTTCCTCCTTGACGATGTCGTGGAGCACTTCCTTCACGTCGGCCATTTTCTCGGGCGTCTCGGCGTAGACCTGCTCGAAGTGGGCGATCGCGTCGGCGTTCACCGCGTCGATCGCGTCCTGGCGCGCCTGCTTCTCCGGCACGCGGATCGCTTCGATCAGCCGCGCGCTCGCGAACTCGCGGACGGCGCGGTTCAGTTCCTCGTCCACCTGATGGAGCTGCACCTCCATCTTCGGCTTGCCGGCGACGCGCACCAGCTCGTCGATCACGTCGACGATCTTCTTGATCTCCTCGTGGCCGAACATGATCGCCTCGAGGATGACCTCCTCGGGCACTTCGTTCGCTTCCGCCTCGACCATCATGATCGCGTCCCGCGTGCCGGCGACGACGACATGGATGTCCGAGCGCTCCTCCTGCTCAACCGTCGGGTTGATGACGAATTGCCCGTCGACGCGGCCGACGATGACGCCGCCGATCGGCCCGTTGAACGGGATGTCGGAGATGGAGAGCGCCGCGGAGGTGCCGATCATGGCGGAAATCTCCGGTGAGCAGTCCTGGTCGACGCTCATGACGATGTCGACGATCTGCACCTCGTTCCGGAAGCCTTCCGGGAACAGCGGGCGGATCGGACGGTCGGTCAGCCGGCTCGCCAGAATCGCGCTTTCGCTCGGACGGCCTTCGCGCTTGATGAAGCCGCCCGGAATTTTGCCGACGGAGTAGAGCCGTTCCTCGAAGTTCACCGTGAGCGGGAAGAAATCGAGGTCCTTCGGCTCCTTCGAGGCGGTCGCCGTGCATAGCACGACCGTCTCGCCGTAGCGGACCGTCACGGCGGCGTTCGCCTGCTTCGCCAGCTTGCCGGTCTCCAGCACGAGCGGGCGGCCGCCGAGCTGCATCTCGACTCGATGTACCATCTAACTCCTCCTTCATGCCTTGCACATGTGCCTGCCTGTCCAATGGCAAAAAGCAACCAGATGCCGATATCCGTCCCGTTGGACGGCTCGGGCAGCCGGTTGCTTTCTATCCGCTTGCGTTATCGGCGCAAGCCGAGTTTCTCGATCAGCGCGCTGTACCGGTTGATATCCTTCTTCTTGAGGTACGCAAGCAGCTTTCTGCGCTTGCCGACCATCTTGAGAAGCCCGCGACGGGAATGATGGTCCTTCTTGTGTACCCGAAGGTGTTCGGTCAGATTCGCGATGTTCTCGGTCAGGATAGCGATCTGGACTTCCGGAGAACCGGTGTCGGAAGCGTGCGTTCTGTGCGCTTCGATCACTTCGTTCTTCCGTTCCTGCGTAATGGCCATCCCTGTTCACCTCCCTCGTGTCAATCGCCAACAGCCTCGCCGCCGATGGTGAGGTCGCACGGCCAAGCTGCGGTTCATCTCGCCGCGGAACGCCGTCCGCAACGAAAAATAGTATAGCATATGCACATCATGAAAGTAAACTGCCGATGCGGGCGGGACTACCGCCGGACGACGGCCAGCAGCCGCCGCGCCTGCTCCGCGTCTTCCCGGATCTGTCCGGTCAGCTCGTCCGCTCCGGCGAACCGCATTTCCGGACGGAGAAATGCGACGAATTCGACGGAGAGCCGCTCACCGTACAGATCGCCGGAGAAGTCGAGCAGATGCGCCTCCAGCTTCGGCGTCCCGCCCTCGCCGTTAAACGTCGGCACGACGCCGACGTTCATGACGGCCGGATGGACGTCGTCGCCCCGGCGCACGTACACCGCGTACACGCCGTGCCGCGGCAGCACATACCGGCCGTCCGGCTCGATGTTCGCCGTCGGAAAGCCGATCGTCCGTCCGCGCGCCGCGCCGTGCACGACCGTGCCGGCAATCCGGTAGGGCCGCCGCAGCAGCCCGGCGGCGAGCGCCACATCGCCCAGCAGCAGCGCTTCCCGGATGCGCGAGCTGCTCACCTTCGCGCCGGCTGCGGATACCGGCTCGATCGTGTGGACGGCGAGATCCGGCGCGCCGAGCTCCGCGAGCAGGGCGGGATTGCCGGCGCCGCCGCGTCCGAACGTGAAGTCGAAGCCGACGGCCGCGTCGGTAACGTTCAGCCGCCCGATCAGGAGCTCGCGCACGAACGTTTCGGGCTCGAGCTGCGCGAACGCCCGGTCGAACGCAGCCACATAGACGATGTCGACGCCATGCTCGCCCAGCAGGCGGATTTTCTCCGGCAGCGGCGTCAACGACTCGGCGTACGCCTCCCCGTGGCCGAAGAACGCCCGCGGGTGCGGATCGAACGTCATGACGGATGCCCGCTTGCCCGCCGCGCGCGCCAGTTCGACCGCCTTGCGGATGACGGCCTGATGGCCGGGATGAACGCCGTCGAAGTAGCCGATGGCCATCGTCTTCGGCAGCCGGTCCTCCGGCGCTTCCGGCTCGTCGGTCGGATAATGCAACGCAATCGTGATCAAGTTGCCGCACCTGCATTTCGTCTCAAATTCCGGAACATGAAGCCCAGGTCAAAAATCTTCCGCGGACGCGAACACTTTCACCGGTTTCAACACGCCTGCTCCGCCGTCCGCCTCGAACAGGCCGACGAACCGGCCCTCGCCGTACAGGCGGACGAGTCCCGAAGCCTGCCCGGCCGGCAGCCGGATCCGCTGCCCCTGCGCCGCCCTGGCGGCCGCGGCCGCGCCCACGTCGACGCGAGGGTACCGGTCGAGCGCCCGGTCGACCGGCAGCAGCGCTCCGGCCAGTCCGCCGGACGCCGCCAATTCCCCGATGCGCTCCAACGTCAGGCAGTCGGACTCGCCAAGTCCGGCGGAACGCGTCCGCACGAGCGATTCCATCGCGGCCGGGACGCCGAGCGCGCGGCCGATGTCGACGCACAGCGTGCGAATGTAGGTGCCCTTCGAGCAGACCGCGCCGAAGCCGATGCGGGGCTCGGGCCCGCCAAGCTCCGCGAACTTCAGCTCGAGCGAATGGATCGTCACGTTGCGCGGCTCGCGCTCGACGGTCTTCCCTTCGCGGGCCAGTTCATACAGCTTGCGCCCGCCGACCTTCACGGCCGAATACATCGGGGGCACCTGCTCGATTTCGCCGATGAAGCGCGCGAGCGCCTCCCGCACCATCGACTCGGTCACATGGGAAGCGTCCGCCGTCTCCACCACCGTCCCGGTCATGTCCTCGGTGTCGGTCGCCACGCCGAGGCGCATGACCGCTTCGTACGCCTTGGGCAGCTCTTGCAAATACTCAATGGCGCGCGTCGCGCGGCCGAGACATAGCGGAAGGACGCCGGTCACCTGGGGATCCAGGGTGCCGGCGTGCCCGATCCGCCGCATGCGCGCGAGGCGCCGCACCTTCGCCACGACGTCGTGCGACGTCCAGCCGGCCGGCTTCCATACGGCGAGAATGCCTTCCAGTTCCGTGTGTTGTTCCATCTGCTGTTGCCAACGCCTTTCCCGCTTCGCTGGTTCACAAGGATCGGATCACCGTGTCGACGACGAGCCGCATCGCCTCGTCGAGCGGCATGGCCAGCCGGCATCCGGCCGCCCGGATATGGCCGCCGCCGCCGAACCGCTGCGCGATGGCGGCGACGTCCGCCTTGCCGGCGGAGCGGAAGCTGACCTTCACCGAGCCGTCTTCCATCCCCTTGAACAGCATGCCGACTTCCACGCCGTCGATGTTGCGGGCGTAATTGACAAGCCCTTCGAGATCTTCGCCGGACGCTCCGGTCTCCGCGAGATCGTCCGGCTCGATGTACAGCCAGCCGACCCGGCCGTCCTCCGTGAATTGAAGCCGCGCGAGGCCGCGCTGGAGAATCTTGAGCTGCGGCATCGTCATCCGCTCGAGCAGCCGGTCCGCGATCTGGTAAGCGTCCACGCCGGCGGTCAGCAGCTTCGATGCGGCGGCCATCACGTTCGGGCTCGTGTTCGAATAGCGGAAGCCGCCCGTATCCGTCAGCAGGCCGGTATAGATCACGGTCGCCGCTTCCGCGTCGAGCGGAATGCCCGCGCGTTCGATCAGATCGAACAGGATCTCGGCCGTTGCCGCCGCATCCTGGCGGATCAGATTCACGGCGCCGAATGCGTCGTTCGTCGGATGATGATCGATATTGAGCAGCATGAAGGATTCCGCGAACAGTTCGCGGACCAGGCCGATCCGGGAGAAATCGGCGCAATCGACGGCGACGACGGCGCGGAACGTCCGTTCCGGCTTCCTTTCGCCGTAATTGACGATTTCCCCGGCGTACGGCAGAAACGCCAGACGGGGCGGCACCCGCCCTTCATTGATCATGAGCGACCGCTTCCCCAGGCGGTCGAGCAGCCAGCGGACGGCGATCGTCGAGCTGATCGCGTCGCCGTCCGGCTGCACATGCGAGACGATCAGGAAGTCGTCGTGCTCGCGGAGAAAGCGGAGCGCCTCGTCAAGCCGGTTGCCGTATTGATCACTTGCCGTCATGTTGCGTCTCCTGCTCCCGGTTCAGCTCATCCAGCAGCCGCTCGATGCGGCTGCCGTACTCGATGCTGGAATCGAACTTGAACGTCAGTTCCGGCACATGGCGCAACTGGATGCGGCGTCCGATCTCGGTGCGGATGAACCCGCGGGCTTTCCCGAGCGCGGCGAGCGTCGCTTCCTTCTGCTCGTCGCCCCCGAGGACGCTCAGATAGATCGTGGCCTGCGACAGATCGTTCGTCACATCGACGCCGGTGACGGTCACGAAGCCGATGCGCGGATCCTTCAGCTCCCGCTGCAGAATCTCGCTCATTTCCTGCTTGATCCGCTCCGCAACGCGGCTGACGCGGACTCTGGCCATCTTCGATCACCTCTCAACGGTTTCCATCACGAACACTTCGATCGTGTCGCCTTCCTGAATGTCGCTCACGCCGTCGATCATGAGGCCGCATTCGTAGCCCTGCGCGACTTCGCGCACGTCGTCCTTGAACCGCTTGAGCGAACCGATCTTGCCCTGGTGGACGACGATGCCGCCGCGGATGAGACGGGCTTCGGCCTGGCGGGTGATTTTGCCCGATGTGACCATGCAGCCGGCGATCGTGCCGACTTTGCTGACCCGGAACACGTTCCGCACCTCCGCGTGCCCGATGACGACCTCGCGCACGACCGGATCGAGCATGCCCTTCATCGCCTGTTCGATCTCGTCCGTCACATTGTAAATGATGTTGTGCAGGCGGATGTCGACGCCCTCCTGCTCGGCGGTCGCCTTCGCCTGCGTCTCCGGACGGACGTTGAAGCCGATGATGATCGCGTTCGACGCGGACGCGAGCGCGACGTCCGATTCGGTGATCGCGCCGACGCCGGCGTGGATGATCTTCACCCGCACGCCCTCGACGTCGATCTTGAGCAGCGAGCCCTTGAGCGCCTCGACGGAGCCCTGCACGTCCGCTTTGATGATGACGTTCAGGTCCTTGATCTCGCCTTCCTTGATCTGCTTGTACAGATCATCCAGCGTCACGCGGGCGGTCGCGCCGCGTTCGGACTCGCGCGCCTTGGCGGCGCGGCGTTCCGCGATGGAGCGCGCCTTCCGCTCGTCTTCGAACACCATGAACGGATCGCCGGCCTGCGGCACCTCCGTCAGGCCCGTGATCTCGACCGGCGTGGACGGGCCCGCTTCCTTGAGCCGGCGTCCGCGGTCGTTCACCATCGCGCGGACGCGGCCGAAGCAGTGGCCGGCCACGAAGGCGTCGCCGACGCGGAGCGTGCCGTGCTGGACGAGCACCCGCGCCACCGGACCCTTGCCCTTGTCGAGTTCCGCCTCGATGACGGTGCCGCGCGCCCGTTTGTCCGGGTTGGCCCGATAGTCGTTCACTTCCGCGACGAGCAGGATCATCTCGAGCAGTTCTTCGAGGTTGATCCGCATCTTCGCCGAAATGTTGACGTAGATCGTGTCGCCGCCCCACGCTTCCGGCACGAGGCCGTACTCGGTCAGTTCCTGCATGATCCGGTCCGGGTTGGCCTCCGGCTTGTCGATCTTGTTCACCGCGACGATGATCGGCACGTTGGCCGCCTTCGCATGGTTGATCGCTTCGACCGTCTGCGGCATGACGCCGTCGTCCGCCGCGACGACGAGCACGGTGATGTCAGTCACCTGCGCGCCGCGCGCGCGCATCGTCGTGAACGCCTCGTGGCCCGGCGTGTCGAGGAAGGTGATCTTCTTGCCGTTCACCTCGACCTGGTAGGCGCCGATGTGCTGCGTGATGCCGCCCGCTTCGCCGCTCGTCACGTTCGTGTGGCGGATCGCGTCAAGCAGCGTCGTCTTTCCGTGGTCGACGTGGCCCATGATCGTGACGACGGGCGGGCGCGGCTTCAGATCGGCCGGATCATCCTGCTCTTCGATCGTTTCGAACGCGTCCTCGTCGACCGGCAGCTTGATCTCGACTTCGACGCCGTATTCGCCGGCGACGAGCTGGATCGCGTCGAGGTCGAGCATCTGGTTGATCGTCGCGAGCACGCCGAGGAACATCAGCTTCTTGATGACGTCGGAGACATCCTTGTGCAGCAGCTTCGCCAGCTCGCCGACGGTCATCTCGCCGCGGACGATGATCTTCTTCGGCGTGTTGTCGACCTTCTCGCGGCGCTCCTGGCCCTTCTTGCCGCCCTTGCCGGGGGCGAGCTTGCCCTTGAGCCCGCCGCGCGGCTCCTCGAACTTCCGGCTGTGCTCGCCGTTCTTGTTGCGGCGGTCCTTGTCCTTGTCCTTGCCGCCGCCCTTCTTCCGGTCGGACTGCGGCGGCGCCGCCGGCGCCAGCGCCGGGCCGCGGAATCCGCCGCCCGCTCCGCCGCGGAATCCGCCGCCGGCCCCTCCGCGCGGACCGCCCTGCGGACGGTCGCCCCGGCCGCCCTGCGGCCGATCGCCACGGTTTGCATCCGGTCGTCCCCCTTGCGGACGGTCGCCCCGACGCTCGCCCGCTCCGCCGCCTTGCGGACGATCGCCGCGCCGATCGCCCTGACCGCCCTGCTGCGGGCGTCCGCCGCCCATTCCGGCTTGCTGCGGCCGGCCGCCCTGCGGACGGTCGCCCCGACGCTCGCCCTGGCCGGCATCCGGACGGCCGCCCTGCGGACGGTCGCCGCGCCGCTCACCCTGCGCGCCTTGCGGTCGGCCGCCCTGTCCGACCTGCTGCGGCCGCGCGCCCTGGGCGGGCTGCCCCGCCTGCGGACGGGCCTGACCCGTCTGCTGCGGCGCCGCGTTCACGGCCGCCGGCCGGCCCCCGGCCTGCTGGCGCGCGGCTTCCTGCGCCTTCGCCGCCTGACGCTGCTGCTGCGCGAGCAGCTCCTGCTGCCGCTTCGCCGCCGCGTTCTCCTTAATGCTGCGGAAGAATCCTTCCACCTTCTCCACCATGTGGTCTTCCATGACGCTCATGTGGTTGTTGACCTGCAGGCCGAGCCGCTTCAGGATGGTCAGGATCTCCTTGCTGCTCATGTTCTGCGACTTGGCATATTCATATACGCGAAGTTTTTCCTTGTTTTCCTTGTTTTCCTGCTTGCTCAATATTCTCCACCTCCGAAAGTTCGCCGAGCCGGTCCGCGACGAGCGCCGCCAGCCCCGCGTCCAGCACGGCGGCGACGACCCGTTCCGCCTTGCCGATGGCGGCTCCCAGCGTCCGGCGGTCGAACGCCTCGATGCGCCTCACACCGTACGTTCTGCATTTGTCTTCGTATTTCTTCTTCGCCTTCTCCGATGCGTCGGCGGCCACCACGACGAGCTTCGCCTTGCCGCCGCGGATCGCGCGCAGCACCGGCTCGTCGCCCGACGCCAGCTTGCCCGCCCGCGCGGCCATTCCGAGCGCGGACAGCGCGCGCGCGGGGTCACGCATCGTCTTCACGGGCGCTCGCCGCCCTGAACTCATCCTCCACCTTGATGAACTCCTGCTCGAGACGATCGTAAATCGCCGGGTCCACCGGGACGGCGAGCGCCCGGTCGAACGCCTTGCTCTTCTTCGCCAGCCGGAAACAGGACGACTGGCCGCACAGATAGGCGCCGCGTCCCGATTTCTTGCCGGTCAGATCGATCGACACCTCGCCGTCAGGCGAACGCACAATGCGGATCAGGCTCCGCTTCGGCTTCATTTCCTGGCAGGCGACGCATTTGCGAAGCGGGATCTTGCGCTGCTTCATGGCCCGTACCCCCTCTCGTGCCCCTCGAAAGCGGTCCGCTAGCCGTCGAAGGAGACGGAATCCTGATGCATCGCTTCGCCCTGCGACCGCGGGCGATCAAATTCCGCCTCGGCCTGCGATTCGCTCTTGATGTCGATCTTCCAGCCGGTCAGTTTCGCGGCCAGCCGCGCGTTCTGGCCCTTGATGCCGATCGCGAGCGAGAGCTGGTAATCCGGCACGATCACCCGCGCGACCCGCTCCTGCTCGAACACGATCACTTCGAGCACCTTGGACGGGCTGAGCGCGTTGGCGACGAACTCCTCCACATTCTCCGACCAGCGGACAATGTCGATCTTCTCGCCTTTCAGCTCGTTGACGATCGTCTGGACGCGCATGCCTTTCGGCCCGACGCACGCGCCGACCGGATCGACCTCCGGATTGCGCGAATGGACCGCGATCTTCGAGCGGAAGCCCGCTTCCCGCGCGACGGAGCGGATTTCGACGATGCCGTCGTAGATTTCGGGCACCTCAAGCTCGAACAGCCGCTTCAGGAGGCCGGGATGCGTCCGCGACAGGATGATCTGCGGACCCTTCGTCGTGTTCTCGACCTTCGTGATATACGACTTGACCCGGTCGCCGTGCTTGAACTTGTCGTTCGGCATCAGCTCGGTCAGCGGCAGCACCGCCTCCACCTTGCCGAGGTCGACGTACAGGTTGCGCGCATCCTGGCGCTGCACGATGCCGTTGACGATGTCCTCTTCCTTGTCGATGTACGCATCATAGATAAGACCGCGTTCAGCCTCGCGAATGCGCTGCGTGACGACCTGCTTCGCCGTCTGGGCCGCGATGCGGCCGAAGTCCCGCGGCGTCACCTCGATCTCCGCGATGTCGTCCAGTTGATAGTGCGGGTTGATCTCCCGGGCCGCGTCCAGCGAAATCTCGAGCCGCGGGTCCAGCACCTCCTCGACGACGGTCTTGCGCGCGTACACCTTGATGACGCCGGTGTTGCGGTTGATGTCGACGCGCACGTTCTGCGCCGTGTTGAAGTTGCGCTTGTAGCTCGAGATGAGCGCCGCTTCGATCGCCTCGAGCAGCACATCCTTCGAGATGCCCTTCTCCCGCTCGATCTCCGCCAACGCTTCGATAAAATCGATGTTCATGGAAAATGGATTCCTCCTCTCGACTGAATGCGGGTTTTACTCGAATACGATGGCCAGGCGCGCCGAAGCGATCTTCGCCCAGGGCAGCGCATGGCGCTTCCTGCCGATTTCGATGACGGCCGTATCGTTCTCGTACGAGACGAGCCGTCCTTCGAACTCCTTCAGGCCGTCGATCGGCTCGTACGTCGTCACGAACACATGCTTGCCCACCGCCTTGGCCATTTCCTCCGGCTTCTTCAGCGGCCGCTCGGCTCCGGGCGACGATACCTCCAGGAAATAGGCTTCCGGGATCGGATCGATCTCGTCGAGCTTCGCGCTGAGCCATTCGCTGATCCGCCCGCAATCGTCAATGTCGATGCCGCCCTCCTTGTCCGCGAACACGCGCAGAAACCGGCTTCCGCCTTCCTTCACGTATTCGATGTCGACCAGCTCGAAGCCGTTCTCTTCCAAATAGGGCCTGACCAGTTTCTCGACTACGGATTCAATCTGGGCACGATTTGCCGCCACCTCTTGACGCCTCCCGGTATGCTTCAATAGCCGCAGACAAAACGTAAAGAGTGGGTTTCCCCACTCTTCGTCGTCGGCGAACCTTCAGTTACCACATTACCGGAAAAATTATAGCACAGTCGGATGAGCATGACAACTGTTTTCATCCCGCAAGATTCGCCTCAGAACAGCGAGAGCTGGTTCGTCTCCGGCAGCCCGCGGAAGCAGCCCATCGCGGCGAGCTGCTCAACGATCGTCTTCGACGCGCGCGAGCGGGTCTGGAAGTCCTCGATCGAGAGGAACGGCCCCTCGTCGCGCGCGGCCGCGATGTTGCGCGCCGCGTTCTCGCCGATGCCGCTGATCGCCGCGAACGGCGGGATGAGGGCGTTGCCGTCGATCTTGAACTTCACCGCGTCCGAGCGGTACAGGTCGATCGGCTTGAACACGAAGCCCCGGGCCGTCATCTCGAGCGCCATCTCGAGGATCGAGACGCTGTTCTTCTCCTTCGTCGTCGCGTTCATGCCCTTCTCCTCGATCTCGTTCAGCCGGCGCAATATGGCGTCGTAACCCTGGCACAGCGTCTCGAGATCGAAGTCTTCGGCGCGGACCGAGAAGTACGCGGCGTAAAATTCGATCGGATAATAGAGCTTGAAGTAGGCGGTCCGCACGGCCGAGATGACATAAGCGGCGGCGTGCGCCTTCGGGAACATGTACTCGATCTTGAGGCAGGAGTCGATGTACCATTCCGGGACGCCGCACTTGCGCATCTCCTCGATCCATTCCGGCGTGAGCCCCTTGCCCTTCCGCACGCTCTCGGTAATCTTGAACGCGAGCCCCGCGTCCATGCCCGCCTTGTAGATCAGATACAGCATGATGTCGTCGCGGCAGCCGATGACCGTCTTGATCGTGCAGGTGCCGCTGCGGATGAGCTCCTGCGCGTTGCCGAGCCAGACGCCGGTGCCGTGGGACAGGCCGGAGATCTGCAGCAGGTCGGCGAACGAGGTCGGCTTCGCCTCGCTCAGCATCTGCCGGACGAACTTCGTGCCCATCTCGGGCACGCCGTAGGTCGCGACCGGCGTCTTGATCTGCTCCGGCGTGACGCCGAGCGCCTCCGTCGAGCTGAACAGGCTCATCACCTTCGGATCGTTCATCGGAATCGTCGTCGGATCGACGCCCGTCAGATCCTGCAGCGTCCGCATCATCGTCGGATCGTCGTGGCCGAGAATGTCGAGCTTGAGCAGGTTCGCCTCGAACGCGTGGTAGTCGAAATGGGTCGTCTGCCATTCCGCGCTCGTGTCGTCCGCCGGATACTGCACCGGCGTCACGTCCTCCACCTCGATGTAGTCCGGGACGACGACGATGCCGCCGGGGTGCTGGCCGGTCGACCGCTTGACGCCGGTACAGCCCATCGCGAGCCGCTTCAGCTCGGCGCTGCGCCATTTCTTCCCATGGTCTTCCTCGTACTTCTTCGCGAAACCGTACGCCGTCTTCTCCGCCACGGTGCTGATCGTGCCGGCGCGGAACACGTTCTTCTCGCCGAACATGACCTTGGTGAAGTTGTGGGCATGCGGCTGATATTCGCCTGAGAAGTTCAGGTCGATATCCGGCACCTTGTCGCCCTTGAAGCCGAGGAACGTCTCGAACGGGATGTCCTGTCCCTCGCCCTTCATCGGCTGCCCGCACTTCGGGCAGTCCTTGTCCGGCAGGTCGAAGCCGCTCGGCACGCTGCCGTCAAGGAACCATTCGCTGTGCTTGCACGCCTTGTTCCGGCAAATGTAATGCGCCGGCAGCGGATTGACCTCGGAGATGCCGAGGAACGTCGCGACGACCGACGAGCCGACCGAGCCCCGGGAACCGACCAGGTACCCGTCCTCGTTCGACTTCTTCACGAGCGCGGCCGAGATCAGGTAGTTCGCCGAGAAGCCGTACTTGATGATCGGCGTCAGCTCCTTCTCCAGCCGCTGCACGACGACCTCCGGAAGCGGATCGCCGTACATGTTCTTCGCCGCGGTGTAGCATTTTTCCCGGATCTCCTCGTCCGCACCCTCGATCACCGGCGTGAACAGCTTGTCCGGGAACATGTCGTACACTTCGAACCGCCCGGCCAGCTCCACCGTGTTCTTCACGACGACCTCGAACGCCTTCTCTTCGCCGAGGAACGCGAATTCCTGCAGCATCTCGTCCGTCGTGCGGAAGTGGGCGTCCGGCTTGCGCTGCTCCTTCAGCGGGCTGTATCCGGTGATGCCGTGGATCGTGATGTCGCGGAAAATTTTGTCGCGCGGGTGGAGATAGTGGACGTTGCCCGTCGCGATGACCGGCTTGCCGAGCCGCTCCCCGATCTCGCAGATGCGCCGGAGCGCCTGTTCGATCTCCGCGCGGCTCTGCACGAGCCCCTTGTCCACCAGATGCATGTAAAAATCGATCGGCTGGATCTCCAGCACGTCGTAGAAGCGCGCGACTTCCTCCGCTTCCTCCACCGTCTTGTTCAGCACTGTTTCGAAAAACTCGCCCTTCTCGCATCCCGACAGGATGAGCAGGCCGTCCCGCATCTCGCTCAGCTTCGACTTCGGCATGCAGGCGACCTTGTTGAAGTACTGCGTGTGCGAGAGGGAAATGAGCTTGAACAGGTTCTTCTTGCCCTTCGCGTTCAGCGCGTAGACGCCGCAATGGAACGGGCGGGCGTTCGACAGATCCTTTCCGGCGTGTTCGTTCAGTTGATGGAGCCCCGTGATGCCCTTCTGCTTCGCGTCGGCGATCAGGCCGAACAGGATGCCGCCCAGCGCCGCGGCGTCGTCCACCGCGCGGTGGTGGTTTTCGAGGCTGACCCGGTATTTCTCGGCCAGCGTGTTGAGCCGATGGTTCTTCAGCGTCGGATGGAGCATGCGCGCCATCTCCAGCGTGTCGAGCACCGGGTTGGCCAGCTCCGGCATGCCGATGTTCTTCAGATTCGCCTGGATGAAGCCGATGTCGAACCGGGCGTTGTGGGCCACGAGCACCGCGTCGCCGACGAACGCGACGAACTCGCGCAGCTTCGGCTCGAGCTCCGGCGCGTCCTTCACCATTTCGTCCGTGATGTTCGTGAGCTGCTGGATGTTGTACGGAATCGGCTCATGCGGGTTGATGAACGTCTCGAACTTGTCGATCACTTTTCCGTCCCGCATCTTGACACCGGCGAGCTCGATGATCTTGCTGCTTAAGATCGACAGGCCGGTCGTCTCGATGTCGAACACGACGTATTCCGCTTCGGCAAGCAGCTCCTCGCGCGGGTTCAGGACGATCTCCACCGCGTCGTCCACGACGTTCGCCTCGACGCCGAAGATCACCTTCATGTTGTGCTTCTTCGCGGCCTTGAACGCTTCCGGGTAGCAGTGCACGTTCGCGTGGTCGGAGATGGCGATCGCCGGATGGCCCCATTTCGCCGCTGTCTTGATGTAGGCGTCGACGGGCGTGACGGCGTCCATCTGGCTCATCGTCGTGTGCAGATGGAACTCGACCCGCTTCTGCTCCGCCGTATCCATCCGTTCCGGAGGCGCCGGCACTTCGTGCAAGTCGTTCGGAATCAGGACGAGCTCCGGCTCGGCCATGAACTTGTCGTACTCGACGCGGCCGCGGGCGCGGACCCACAGCCCGTCCTTGAGCAGGCTGAGCACGGCGACGTCGTCCTTCGTCTTCGCAAACACCTTCACCATGATCGAATCGGTGTAATCCGTGATGTTGAACGTGTACAGCGTGCTGCCGTTGCGCAGTTCCTTCGATTCGAGGCCGAAGACGGTTCCCTGAACCGTGATTCGCTTCTCTTCCTCCGTGATGCTCGAGAGGGGCACCGGTTCGTCGCGGATTTCGTAGCCGAACACGAGCCGTTCCGCCCGCGGCTGCTCCGCCGGCGCGGCCGCCGCCGCGGCGCTCTCGATGATCGCCTGCGCGATCTCGCGGTCGACCTGCTCGCGTTCCTGCAGGAACCGCTCGTATTCGCCGCGCCCGCCGTCTCCCGCCATGAGCTTCACCCGGCACGGGCGCCTGAACCGCCGCTCGAAGAACCGTGCGGCGGCCTCGTCGATTTTCTTCTTGCGCGCGAGCTCCAGCCCCATCTCGTCGAGCAGGACGATCGTGAGCCGGTCGCCGTCCGTTTCGATGCTCGCCTTGCCGAGCCAGCCGTTGACGGATACGATCTCGCTCGCCGCCCACTCGACGAAATGTTCCCAATGCGCACGCAGCACTTCATCCGTCCCCGTCTGCGGATCGTATTCGAGCACGATCTCGACCTCGGCGATCGGACCGAAGGTCTCCCGCGCGCGGTTGACCAGCAGGCTGTACGGTTTGCCCGGCAGCACGGAGGTCTTCCGAATGAAGAATGTCCACCGTTTGCGCGCGGCGGACACCTCCACACGGTCGAGCAGACCGTCGGCGAGCAACGCCGCGGCCTCCTCTCCGTTCATTCCGATTTTTTCGAGCAGCAGCCCGAATCGTTCGCGTTTGACGTCGGCACGGTTCATTCCGCTCTATCCTCTCCCGGTTGCGAGATCAACGGCTTGTGCCGTACCTGAGGCTTGGGACGGTTGCGCTTGTTTCAGGATGGGCGGGAGCCTGCCCGGCCCCGCCCGGTCCGGCCGTTCCGGCATCAGTACGCGCGGGCGAACACGACGGTGTGGGCCGCGTCCCCGCCGCACGCCAGACATTTCGTCTTGCGGACCTGCGGTTCGAACGGAATGTTCCGGCTCGTCGCGCCGGTCTCTTCCTTCACTTTCCGCTCGCATTCGTCGGAACCGCACCAGCCGGCTTCGACAAAACCGCGCGTCTCCTCCAGATACGCCTTCAGCTCGTCCAGCGTGTCAACCGAAGTCGAGTGCTCTTCCCGGAACTTCTTCGCCAGTTCGAACATCGTCATGTGAATGTCGTCCAGCGCCTTGACGACTTCCTCGACGACACGATCCTGCGGCACCGTCCGCTTCTCGCCGCCGACCCGCGGCGCGAGCACGACGACGCCGTTCTCGAGGTCCCGCGGCCCCAGTTCGATGCGGAGCGGCACACCGCGCATTTCGTACTCGTTGAACTTCCATCCGGGGCTGACATCGTCGCGGTCGTCGACACGCACGCGGATGCCCGCGGCCTTGAGCTGCGCGTAGAGCTCGTCCACCTTCGCGATGACCTGCTCGCGCGTCTTCGGCGGACCGACCGGCACCATGATGACCTGGGTCGGCGCGACCTTCGGCGGCAGCACGAGCCCGCGGTCGTCGCCGTGCACCATGATCAGGCTGCCGATGAGCCGCGTCGACACGCCCCACGAGGTCGTGTGGACATATTGCAGTTGGTTGTTCCGGTCCAGGTATTGGATCTCGAACGCTTCCGCGAATTTCGTTCCGAGGTAGTGGGACGTGCCGGCCTGCACCGCGCGGCCGTCCTTCGTCATCGCCTCGACCGAATAGGTGTCGACGGCGCCGGCGAATTTCTCGGAAGGCGTTTTCTGGCCGGCGATGACCGGAATCGCCAGGTAATTCTCGATGAAGTCGCGGTAAATTTCGAGCATGCGCATCGTTTCGGCGCGCGCGTCCTCTTCATTTTCGTGCGCCGTATGGCCTTCCTGCCACAGAAACTCGCTCGTGCGGAGGAAGGGCAGCGTTCGTTTCTCCCAGCGGACAACGTTGGCCCACTGGTTGATCAGCACCGGCAGATCGCGGTACGACTTGATCCACTTCGCGTACATGTGCCCGAACATCGTCTCCGACGTCGGCCGGATCGCGAGGCGTTCCTCCAGCTTCTCGCCGCCCGCTTCGGTCACCCACGGCAGCTCGGGATTGAATCCCTCGACGTGCTCTTTCTCCTTCTGGAAGAAGCTTTCCGGGATAAACACGGGGAAATAGGCGTTCCGGTGTCCGGTTTCCTTGAACCGGCGGTCCAGCTCGCGCTGGATGTTCTCCCACAGTTCGTAGCCGTCCGGCCGGAAGACGATGCACCCTCTGACCGGGGAGTAGTCCATCAGCTCCGCTTTCCGGATCACATCGATGTACCAGCGCGAGAAATCCTCGCTCTGCGGGGTGATTTCGGTCACGAATCCTTTCTCCTTCGACATAAGCGATAAGCGCCTCCTGCCATCAACCCGATCCGCCGCTGCCGCGAATCAGGTACAGAATGTCGTTGTAGGTGACGGCCAGCATGATCAGCATGAGCATCGCGAAGCCGATGAAATGGACCATGCTCTCCCGGTTCGGATCGACCGGCCTGCCGCGCACCGCCTCCAGCCCGAGAAACATGAGCCGACTGCCGTCCAGCGCCGGGATCGGCAGCAGGTTGAAGATGCCCAGATACAGGCTGAGGATGGCCGTCCAGCTCGTGAGCTGCTCGATGCCGCGCGCCGCGATCTGGCCCGTCACCTGCGCGGTCCGGACAACGCCGCCGACATCATCCGGGTTGAAGTTGGTGATGAGCATTTTGAATCCGGCCAGGATGTTCACCGTCATGTTCTTCATCGCGGACAGTCCGAACTTCACCGTCTCGACCGCCGTCGCCCGCCGCGTCGGGTAGCCGGTCATGATGCCGACCTTGCCCGTTCCGCTTTCTTCGTCATACGCGGGCGTGACGTGAATCGTCATCGGTTTGCCGTCGCGTTCGATTTCCCAGGTCATCGGTTTGTCCACGGACGAGCCGATGAGCCTGAGAAGCTTCTCCGAATCGGTGCCGATCGTCTCGCCGTTGATCTTCACGATCTGGTCGCCGGGCTTGAGGCCCGCCTTCGCCGCGGGAACGTCCTTGCCGATCACGTCGCTGACGATGAGCCGCCCGGCGTCCGGATTCGGCACGCCGACCATTTGCACGTAAGCCATGAACAGCACGAACGCCAGGATGATGTTCATCATCGGCCCGGCGAAGATCGCCATCGCCCGCTGGCCGACCGTCTTGCCGCCGAACTGCCGGTCGAGCGGCGCGATCTGCGTCTCCTGCCCGCGCGCGATGACAAGCGCCTGCCGATCCACCGCGTAAGTCTCGCGCTCGCCGTCCACGTCCAGCACAAGCTTCAGCGCGCGCTCGAGATCGATCGACACAACCTCGCCGCGCACGACGTTCGTCCGTTCGTCCAGACGATCGAGATAGATGCGGTCCACGACGCCTCCGCTGGCGCGCACCGCGATCGTCTGGCCGGGCTTGGCCTCGATCACCTCGGGGTCCTCGCCCGCCATGCGAACGAATCCCCCCACCGGAATCAGGCGCAGCGTGTAGCGGGTTTCACCACGTTTGTAGGACAGCAGCTTCGGTCCGAAGCCGATCGCGAACTCGCGCACAAGGATGCCCGCCCGCTTGGCGAAAAAAAAGTGTCCCCATTCGTGGATCGAAATGATCACGAAGAAGACGAGAACGGTCATGAACACGACCTGTATCATATGCATGCAAGGAGCCTCCGTTCGTAACGGCCTGTACATAGATTATCATTATTCCGCCGCACGAAACAAGAGAACCTCGAGGGCACGTCTGAGTCAAGTCAGCGTGGGCACCTTATTGGGGATGCTGGATCACAACCGAAAAAAGAGCCAATCCCTTGTTAGCGATTTCAGTTTTTCTTCTTTCAGGAACTGCTTTAGGTCTCTGGTATCAG